>Ga0157380_10000486_pt1 | contig 24146 bp, 20 predicted proteins | sample S35metaG_FD_119757 | JGI IMG/M metagenome (GOLD analysis project Ga0157380, IMG submission 119757) | Switchgrass rhizosphere microbial communities from Kellogg Biological Station, Michigan, USA - S3-5 metaG | ecosystem: Host-associated > Plants > Roots > Rhizosphere > Soil | place: USA...
ACGCCTGCCAATCATGGCGGGTGGAGAAAAACAACATCGGGAGTAGTTAGCATGGCCAAGCGACCGACGAAGAACGATCGCACGCAGAAGACTGGCGAGGAACTTATTGCTGCCATCCGCCAGGATTACGGTCCCATCGATATGAACGAAATGTTTTCGCGCTATCGCAAGATGTACCGCTGTGAGAATGTTTCAGTGAGCCGCATCGCCGCCTTCACGGCTGAACCCGCAGATCCATTGCTCCAATCGCTCTATCAGGCGATGCCGGAACAGAACAAGTATCACGGCGTCACCAACGTGAACGTCAACATCGTGCGTAGGCGGGCGCGGGAGCTCGCTCAGGATCAGCACAAATTTCAACCTATCCACATGGTGCGAGATAAGAAAGGCATCGCACACCTGTTGAACGGACGACATACGGCCGTGTCGCTGGTTCTACTGGGCGCCGACTTACTACCGCTCGTTGAATATCCGTCCACCGATGAACAAGAGCGCTTTCGCGTCGTGATCTCCGCCAATGAGACGCGCCAGGTTGGCCGCTACGAACGGGTTCAGCACACCGTCTGGCAGGTGACGGGTGGCAAGGCGCACGACGCCGAACGGCTGTTCGAGCAGATGGTGCAGAAGCCCGCCGATAAAACCTCGTACGCGGCACACCTGCTGATTGAAGTCGGGGATCCAAAGATGCGCGCGAAAATGGGCGGTGATCACAAGGTACCCGACGCTATCAACCCGCCGGGGCTCATGTCATATCTGCGAACCGCACTCGGCACCGAGTTGGTGGATGACAGTGGCAAGCGAATCAGCTATCGAACGTTCAAATCTACCCTGCGCCGCGCGGTGCAGTTTCTCGACAGCTACTATGACACCGTGAGCGTCAGTGACCGATTCCAACCTGGACAGCAATTCGGGCCATTGGTACTTCAAGCCGTGGGGCGTTTCGTGCACACGCTCGAGGACGCTGGCGATGAACCCGCGCAGTATGCCGAACTGGTCGCCGATTACGTTCTGAAGTACACCGCCGAAATCGTTCAGGAGAATGCAACGACGATCAGCGCCCGCCTCAAGGGAGTCGTTCAACGGGCCAAAGGGCGCCGTGACCAGTGATCGATCACACGTTTGATGCAGGTTGGGGTTCCACGATCGTGATCACGGGTACGAAAATCTCTTCGCGGAGTATCGGATCAGTGGGCTTGATGTTGGTAAGGAGCATCGGCTGGTAAAAATACCCTTCACTGCCGATCGCCTGGCCTCCGGCTTCGACCGTGGCTCCATTAGCCAGGGCACCTGTCACGATGGCTTGCACCCGGGCGTATGACGACGAAGCTGCCGTTCTAGCTGAAGCGAACGACACTCGATATGGTTTGGCTGCGGCGATATGGACGCGGGATCTCGCAACCGCGCATCGCCTGTCCCGACACATCGACACGGGTGTCGTCTGGGTGAACTGTCAATTGGTCCTTCCCCATGGCATGCCGTTTGGCGGCTTCAAGGCGGGGCCAATTTGGCGGTTCCGCCCTCGAATCAGCTCGAGGCGCTCAAAGGCGATCGCAAGGGGCGTACAGCATTCGCATCAACAAGCAGTGGTGCATCTGCTTCAAAATGGAAAGACGGCGATGCTTTCGATGCGGAGGTCGTCGACTAGCACTGAAGTCGCGATGCGCGATGTGCAATCACATTTGAGGTAAGAGGGAACCCTCTCAGCAGTGAAGCCGCGTGCGGCATCGTGAACCAATGGCTGTCTCGCCCGAACGTGACGACCGTCGGTTATGGCGAACGCTTCTGGGCGTTGTTCTCAGCGCAGGTTGCGGAAGGAAAGGTGAGCGGCCCGCTGATGAGGGATGCGGCGCTGGCCGCTATGGCACTTGAGCAGGGCGCGCCGCTGTACTCGACGGACAAGGACTTTCGCCGCTTTCCGGCGTTGAAGCTGATGGATCCGCTCCATATGCAGCATTGAAACTGTCGCGTCCCGATAAAACACTGCGAAACCATGCGCACGGGCAAGTCCGATTCACTCGCCGCCACATGGCAGCTCAGTGAATCAGCACTGCGCTGAGTTGCGTCGTGTCACGACCCAAAAGCTCCTTCAAACTACACCGCCGCTGGGGCCGACAGGGTACGGAATCCTATTCCATCAGGTCTCTGACCGCTCGCAGTTTACTCCGAACTTATATGTGATTGAGGTACGGGTGCCGGCTCCGCGCGGAACCTCGACTGCGCGCAAGAGGTACTTGTTTTCTGCGGGTCGCGGAGAGGTCTACGTCAAAACAGACGCTGGCAAGAAGCCGGTGAAGAATCTGAATTCCTCGTAGTTGCCGTGCGCTTCACCGAACTCAATAGTGAGCGCGCAATGATCATTTCGGCTTCGTGGATCGAGAATGGATCCGTGGGTAGACGATGAAACGTCGCTCTTGTGGGTTCTCTGCGACCCAATAACGAATCACATGCCATCGACCGCGGAATGCTTACAAGGCCGCAACGCCATGGATATCCAACCGAAACAGCGGGGATGGCGATTGGGCATCGCGATCAGAAAACATGAGAAATGGCTGATCGTATCCCAGAGGTTCAGGTGGAAATACGTTCTCGAACCGATAAAGCGTCTGCAGCCTCCCCGTGGGTCCGCGCTGATTTCGGCAGGTCTGCTTCGCGGGATATATAGGCAGTGGTTTGCCTTCCATGCCCGGCGGTGTGCCACCCGCGTGTACATACTTGGCTGGAACAGCGCAGGCAGCGAGCACGGATGCGAATGCAAAGCACAACGGGAGCCAACGCCTAATCTTGAAATCTGAATGCTCCGCGAGACCTCATCGGTGAATAGTCTCATCACGGTCTAGCGCTCTCGCATACTCTCACTCGCACTTTTGGCCACCGGCGAGAGCAAGTACTCGGCGATACGCGCTGGGGAATGAATATTCGGCGCGCCTACGTAACGATTAGGACCGTTTCGTCTCACCGCCTTAGCGCACGCAAACAAAGCTCGTCGATCGTTCGCTCCAGCGCGACGGCGAACTCAACTCTAGACTCATCAACAGAGATTGTCTCTGAGCAGGCTGGAAGTGGCGTTCGACGGTCCGACACCGCCGAACGCATAAGGCAGTCTCGAGAAGGTGTTTAGGCTCGCGCTCGGCCGCTGCATCGTGTCGTGGACGAGCCGGATCAAACCCTGGCCGGCGCGATTCGGGATCGGCGACGGCCGGGCTGTCGGGGCGCCTGCATTCCATGATCGCGCAAGAGATGTCCGACACCGCGAATCTCGGCACGCAGGCGTCCTTCGGCGTCCTCGCGATGGAACCGCTGCAACAGCTGATCGAGCTGGGTTACGACAACGTCAACGAGAGCAAGATCGTCGAGATCGCCAGGCGCCACCGGCGATAGCGCGCCTGCAGTTCGCAGACGCGGCTCTTCAAGTGCGATCGCTACGCTTTGCGCTCGCTGAGCAGGGCAGTCGAGATGATCGTGATGATGCAGGCGATGGCCACGTAGATCGAAATAGCCGCGGTGTTCTGGTACTTCGCCAGCAGCGCCGTGGCGATGATCGGCGCAAAGCCGCCGCCGATGATCGCGCCGAGCTGGTAACCCAGCGAGGCGCCCGAATAGCGCACCGAGGTGCTGAACAGCTCGGTGAGGAACGCCGCCTGCGGACCGTACATCATCGCGACGAGCACCTGCCCGACGGCGATGGCGACGCAGATCAGCACGAACGAGCCGCTGTCGACCAGCGGAAAAATCGCGAAGCTCCACGCCGCCAGCAACGCCGCGCCCGTCATGTAGATGCCGCGCCGTCCGTTGCGATCGGACCAGGCTGCGGATATCAGCAGCGCAGGGATCATTGCGACCGCGCCGACGAGCACTGCCGCAAGCATCGTGTCGCGCGAAACGCCCGGGCCCGCCGGACCCGTGCCGTATGCGATCACGAACGCGACCAGGATGTAGAACGGAACCTGCACGCCCAGGAACGCGCCGGCCGCGAGCGCAATCTGCTTCGGATGCGTCAGCAGGGCTTCCAGCACCGGCGAGCGTGCGGCTGGACGCGACTGAGCGGCAGCACCCGTCGCGCCGCCGCTCTGCTTCAGTCGGATGAACTCGACCGTCTCCTCGAGCCGCAGCTGAATGAATAGCGCGATGCCGATGAGCACGACGCTCGCCAGGAACGGCACGCGCCAGCCCCATTCGAGAAAGGCCTCCGGGCTGGTGTTGGCGCTGACGATCAGGAAGCCCAGATTCGCCAGGATCACGCCCACTGGAGCGCCCACTTGCGCGAAGCTGCCGTAGAAGCCCCGGCGCGATTCGGGTGCATTCTCGGTAGCGAGCAGCACCGCTCCGCCCCACTGGCCGCCGATGGCCACGCCCTGCACAAAGCGGAGCACGATCAGCAGGATCGGGGCCGTCGCGCCGATCGCGGCATAGGAAGGCAGACAGCCGATGAGCGTGGTTGCCGTGCCCATCAGCAGCAGCGCCACCACGAGCGCGCGCTTGCGGCCGATGCGGTCGCCATAGTGACCGAAGATGACGCCGCCCACCGGACGCGCGACGAACCCGACCGCAAAGGTGCTGAACGATGCGAACAGCGCCACGGCCGGCGGCATGTCCGCCGGGAAAAACGCTCTCGGAAAGATCAGCGCAGCGGCCGTTCCGTACAGAAAGAAGTCGTACCACTCGATGCTCGTGCCGGCCAGCGCGGTGAGAGCAATCTTGCGAATCGAGCGCTCGTCCATCCGGGTCGTTGCCGCCGCGGTGGCCTGGGTAGTGGTTGCCATGAGTTGAAGGTCGCAATCGAGTTGTTATGCACGACACATTACCAAGGGCTGCAAAGCCCGTCGACGCGGTGTCCGCGTGCGACCGATGGAACGACGTGTTCTGCAAGACCCTGACCGAAGCGCTGCAGGCCAGGCGGCGAACATTACGAAGATTCAGACGCGGCGGTTACAAGCCCCGGGCATCACAACGTTGAAGGCGTTGGCCGAACTGGACGCAGCGGCGTCGATCTCTCGCGTGAACCCCGTTCTGGGCGCATTTGCTTTAGCGAACGCTCCAGCCGATCGCACGCGGTGGCCTCGGCGGCGTACTGGATGGCGTGGTCGGTCTGATGGATCAGACGGGTGGCGGCCTCTGGGCCGGATCGCCATCTCCGGCGCGTCGAAGGCGATCCGGCCGCAGCCGCCAAGCTTGGTGAGCTCACGACCTATTCAATTACGCCAATCACCGTGCCCACGTCGTAGGTCTCGCCGGCCACCCCTTTGGCCCGCAGTATTCCGGTGGCAGGGGCTTCCACCTCGTTGGCTGACTTTTCGCTTTCGATCGTGAAAAGGGGATCCCCCTCGTTCACGGCCGCACCGTCTGGGACGAGCCATTCGGCGAGCACACCCTCGGTCATGGAGAAGCCGATCTTCGGAATGATGATGTCCGTTGCCATGTGTCGCTCTTGTCAGTTCAGTTGACGCTCGTCGGCGCGGCGACCTTCATGGTCGCCTTGGCCGCCTCGATGATCTGCTCCGGTTTGACCAGGAAGTGCTGTTCGAGCGCGTTGCTGAACGGGACCGGCGTAAATGGCGCGCCCAACCGGGCCACCGGCGCCTTCAGCGCACCAAACAATTCCTCGTTGATGGTCGCGGCGATCTCCGCACCCACTCCGAACGAGCGCACCGCTTCGTGCGCAATCACCGCCCGGCCGGTCTTGGCCACGGAAGCGAGCACCGTTTCTTTGTCCCACGGCGAGATGGTTCGCAGGTCAACTAGCTCGACCGAGATACCCTGTTGCTCCAGCGTTGCAGCCGCAGCCTGCGCGCGCAGGAACATGTCCGAATAGCTGATGATGGTCACGTCACGTCCTTCCTTGACCAACTTGGCTTTACCCAGAGGGATCGGTTGGACATCGACCGGCGCCTCGAACGTGGTGCCTAAGGCCCGCACGCATTCAATGAAGATGCATGGGTCTGGATCGGCGATGCACGACAGCATCAGGCCCTTGGCATCCTCTGCATTCGACGGCGCCACGACCTTGAGACCTGGCGTGTGGGCGAACCAAGCTTCGAGATAATCCGAGTGTTGCCCGCCAGACTGGATCCCCGCCCCCGTGAGCATGCGGATCACGATCGGCACGCCAGTCTGGCCGCCAGACATGAAGCGCAACTTGGCGGCGTGGTTCACGATCATGTCCATCGCGACCGTCGTGAAGTTCATCAGCATGATTTCGGCCACCGGCCGATACCCCATCATCGCCGCCCCGATCGCGGCGCCGATGATGGCCTGCTCCGAAATCGGGGTCGACTTGACGCGATCATCGCCGAATCGGGTGGAGAGGCCGCGCGTCACCCCGACAACGCCGCCGCCCTCGCGATCAGCCACATCCTCGCCGAGGACGAGTACCTTGGGATCGGCTTCCATCGCCTGCGCAATCGCTTCGTTGATCGCGGCGATGATGTTCGTCTTTTTTGTCTGACTGGTCATCTTAAGCAACTCCCCCGTCGGCATACACGTCGCGCAATAGTTCTCCAGGCGGCGGCACTTCGCTGGAAAGGGCAAATTTGATAGCTTCCTCGATATCGTCGGCGATCTTCGCCTCCATCGCGGCGAGCTGCTCCGCCGTCGCGATCCCGTCGGCGATCAGCTTCGCGCGGAACGCGGGAACGGGGTCGCGGCTGATCGCCTCAGCCTTCTCCTCCTTCCTCATGTAGCTGTCGTCGTCGCCGAAGACGTGGCCGAAGAAGCGGAACGTCATCGCCTCGATCAACGTCGGCCCCGCGCCATTGCGTGCGCGGGCGATTGCCTCGTGCGCCGCGGCGTACATCGCAAATGGATCATTGCCGTCGACGGTGATGCCAGGCATCCCGTAGCCCGCCGCGCGTTTGGAGATTTGATCGACGGATGTGCAGTTCTCGTAACGGGTATGCTCGGCGAAGCGATTGTTCTGGCAGACGAACACTACAGGAAGCTTCCACAACGACGCGAGGTTGAGGCTTTCGTGAAACGCGCCGATATTCGTCGCGCCATCCCCGAAATAGGCGACCGTGATGCGGCGACTGCCGTCGAGCTTCTGGGCCCAGGCAAGCCCGTTGGCAATCGGCATCGACGAGCCGACGACCCCCGTCGTCAGCATCGCGCCGGAACTCGGATGGGTGATGTGCATCGGGCCACCCTTGCCCTTGCAGGTGCCGGTGATGCGCCCCGCAATTTCGGCCCATAGCTCCTTCAGCGGCACCCCCTTGGCGAGCATGTCGTGAATACCGCGATAGATGGTGCAGATCGTGTCGTCATCGTTGAGATTGACCGACACCGCACAGGGGATCACCTCCTGGCCGCGCGGTGAATAATAGGGCATCAGCAACCGCCCGGAGCGGATCACCTTGCGCGACGCCTCGTCGTTTTGCTTGATCAGTGTCATCCGGCGATACATCTCGACCTGCGTCGCCGGGTTGGGCGCGGCTTGGTTGGTCGGCCCAAAGTCAACTGCACTGCTCATTGCCATTTCTCCTGGTCTACCGTGGTAACGGGCTCGCTCATGCGCCCCTGTAGCGGGCAGGCAGATCCGAGAGTCGTGCGATTGCTGTGCGATACTCGCGACCAAATCGCCGAACGAGTTCCGCTGCCGGCACGATCTCCCGAATAGTGCTGATCCCCTGACCGCATCCCCAGATGTCCCGCCACGGTTTCGTCGAGCCGCCATTTGGATTGAAACTCATCGTGGATGGGTCCGCGCTGGGCAGGTTGTCTGGATCCATACCTGAAGCTGCGATACTGGGTTTGAGATAGTTTCCAGACACGCCGGTGAACAAGCTGGAATAGACGATATCCTTCGACGAGCACTCGGTGATCATCTGTTTATACCGCGCGTCCGCGACAGCTTCCTCGGTCGCGATGAACGGGGAACCGATGTACGCGAGGTCGGCACCCATCGCCTGCGCCGCCGCAATATTTGCGCCGGAAGCGATGGCTCCGGAAAGCGCCAGCGGACCGTCGAACCATTCTCGAATTTCCTGGACCAGCGCGAACGGCGAGGTCGTGCCGGCGTGACCGCCGGCGCCGTTCGCCACCGCGACGATGCCGTCCGCGCCCTTGGAGATCGCCTTGCGCGCGAACCGATCGTTGATGACGTCGTGCAGGACGAGGCCGCCGTAGGAGTGGATCGTCTCGTTGACTTTCTCAACCGCGCCGAGCGACGTGATGATGATCGGTACCTTATATTTGACGCAGAGCGCGAGGTCCTCGTCGAGCCGGGTGTTCGTTCGGTGGACGATCAGGTTGACGGCGTACGGCGCGTCCTTCTCCGTCAATTCCGCATTCAATCGCTGTAACCACTCCTCTAACTTCCCCGACGGCCGGGCGTTCAGCGAAGGAAACGAGCCGATCATGCCGGCACGGCAGGTGGCGATCACGAGATCGGGCTGGGAAATGATGAAGAGCGGTGAGGCAATGGCCGGAACGGACAGCCGAGCTTCGATGTTAGATGGGATGGACATTTAATCTGCGGGGTTGGTGGGCGCGAGGAGCAGGCGCCAGTTGTTAGAGCGGGCAATCCTTCGGAAATACGGGCTTGCGACGCTCACGGAAGGCAGCAAGCCCTTCCACTGCTTCGGGCCCGGTGAAGCCGAGGAATTCGAGCGCCAGCGACGCGTCGAAGGTCGGCCCCATCTGGCGGAGCCAGTTGTTCAGGGAATATTTCGTCCAGCGGATTGCGCTCTGCGCACCGTTCGCCAGACGCTCGGCCAGCGCAAGCGCGGTCGCGTCAAGTTCTTCGTCGTCGACGGCCTTGGAAATGAGGCCGATGCGCTCTGCCTCCTCGCCCGACAGGGGATCACACAGCAGCAGATAGTATTTCGCACGCGCAAGGCCGCACAGCAGAGGCCAGACCATGGCGGCGTGGTCGCCGGCGGCAACGCCGAGCCGGGTGTGGCCATCGATGATGCGTGCCGTCTTACTGGCGATCGAGATATCCGCCAGCAGGCCACACACGAGGCCGGCGCCCACCGCAGGCCCGCGCATCGCGCTGATCACCGGCTTGGAACAGTTGACAATGTTGTAGACGATATCCTTCGCTTCCTTCCAGATCTGCGCGCGGATCTGGAAGTCGGACGTGATGCGTTCGATCATGTCGAAATCGCCGCCCGCCGAGAACGCCTTGCCATCGCCGGTCAGGATCGCCACGGCGACGTTCGGGTCCGCGTCGATGTCCCGCCAGACGGCGCCCAATTCTCCGTGCATCAGAATGTCGGCCGAATTCAGGCTTTCGGGATTGTGCATGATGACGCGCAGCACGCCCGCGGCCGGTGTTTCAAAGCGAAGGCGCTTGTACTGGCTGTAACGCTCCAACATCGTTCCTGTCCTCGTGTTAAGGCCCGGCGTGAGCCGGTCAACCCATTGCATTTGAATATTTATTGAAACTCGAGGTTCAGTCGCCCTGAAAGCAAGCCCTGCGCAATGGCGCGATACTGAATCTCCGTCGCTCCCTCGGCGATCTGGTTGAGGCGCGACATGAACCAGGCGTCGATGAGCTTGGTCTCGTTGGCGATGCCCATTCCGCCGTGGATCTGCATGCATTTGCTGAAGATCTCGTGGCAGCTCTTGGTCACGAACGCCTTGACCATGGATACCTCGTCACGGACGTCGAGTCCCTGGTCGACTTTCGCCGCGGCGTCGAGCGCCATGCTCCGGCCTGCGTACATGTTCATCGCATTTTCGGCCAAGTAGGTCTGCACGGCCTGGTGTTCACCGATAGGTTTGCCGAAGGTTTTGCGAATCTTCGCGTAGTCGATGGTTTTTTCCATGGCCCACCGGGCGAAGCCGAGGTTGCGGGCGGCGTTGGAGAGGCGACCGTGGCGGACGCCGAGCATGGCGAGCGCGAAGCCCTTGTCGAGTTCGCCGACGCGGTAGCTGTCGGGGACACGCACATTGTCGAAGGAGAGGATGCCTTCGTCGCCGCCGATCTGCCCGAAGATCTTGATGATGCCGGTGAGGCTATAGCCGGGTGTGTTGGTGGGGACGTAGAAGCAGGTGACGCCGCCCTTGCGCTGGGCGAACAGTTCCCTGTTAGTGACGGCGTAGACCATGATGAAGTCGGCCGTGGGCGACCATGAGGTCCATTGCTTGGCGCCGTTGATGATCCAGTCGTCGCCGTCGCGCACGGCGGTGGTTCGCATCATCCAGCTGTCGGAGCCGGCATCGGGTTCGCTGAGGCCGAATGCGCCTTGGAGCTTGCCGCTGGAGAGGTCGGGCAGGACCTGGGCCTGGAGTTCGGGCGAGGCGTGTTCCCACACTTCGTGCGGCCCACTCGTGAAATGCGAGAGGATGAAGTACGGCAGCAGGGTGTACGGCGGCCCGTAGCGGTGGTGGAGCATCTCGAAGGCCAGGAACCACAGCCGGACACCCAATCCTGCGCCACCGAGCTTCTCAGGGCAGAACATCGTGTAGTAGCCCGCGCTGGCGGCGGCTTCGCGCACCGCGCGACGGGCTTCGGTGATCCGGGGGGATTCCTTGCCTTTCTCGTCCCAATAGAGCCGCTGATTTTCGAACAACTTGTCGACCGAACGCTGGATCGGCATGATCTCCTTCTCGACGAACTTCATGAGTCCATCGAGGATTTCTGTCTCTGCAGGCGTCGTTGAGAGGGTTGGAGACGGCATCGGGCTGTCCTGTTTCTGCGAAAGTGGAGTTTGCGCCCCCCGGGTGACTAGGCGGGCCGGGTTCCTTCCTTAGCCCCAATGTATTCTCGTTTCAGTTGCTCGATGACGGCCCGCACGGGGCGGACATCATGGATGGCGCCGACCCCCTGGCCTGCGGTCCAGATATCGCGCCAGGCCTTGGCTTCGTGATTGAACTCCTCGCCGAGGTCGATGTGGTCTTTGGAGGGCAGGCTGTCCGGGTCCATGCCATTGTCGATGATGCTCTGCCGCAGCATGTTGGCCGGAATGCCGGAGAAGGCCGGCGTATAGACCAGGTCGGTGGGCCCGGAATCCACCAGCATCTGCTTGTATGCATCGCTGGCCATGCTTTCCGTTGTGGCGATGAACTTGGTTCCTATGTAAGCAAAATCGGCACCAAGGGTCTGGGCAGCGTAGATTGAGCGGCCGTCGGAGACGCAGCCGGCGAGCAGCAGGGCGCCGTCGTAGAATTCCCGCACCTGGGGCACGAACGCGAAGGGATTGATGAGGCCGGCATGTCCGCCCGCGCCCCCGCACACTAAGATAATGCCGTCCACACCGGCGGCGATGGCCTTTTTCGCCCATTGGGGGGTGGTCACGTCATGGAAGACAAGTCCACCGTAACCATGCACAGTCTTGACGATTTCGCTCGGGTTGCCGACGCTCGTGATCACGATCGGCACCCGATGCCTCTCGACCAGGCCCATGTCCTCATCGAGCCGCTTGTTTGTCTTGTGCGCAATGATGTTCACGCCGAATGGCGCTGACGGAGCTTCGGTATGCTCGGCGTCGTAGCGGGCCAGCGCGGTCTTGATCTGGATCAGCCAGCCTTCGAACGCCTCGGCGGTGCGCAGGTTCAGCGAAGGAAAGGTGCCCACCACCCCCTCCTTGCAGCAGTTTATGACCAGGTCGGGCCCGGAGACCAGGAACAGCGGAGCCGCGATGACGGGCAGCCGGACACGGTCGGCGAGCTTGCTTGCAACACTCATTAAGTTATTTCCTTCTCGCGATCGCAGGTGCTCCTGCAATCATGGCGAGGCCCTTGCCGCTCGCGCAGACAAGCCCCTTGCGTACCTGCCGAATGATAGGTAGATTTACATGATAGAGCAAGACCGAGGTTTGGAATATTTCCTGTGGTGATCGAGCAGCCCTTTGTTGTTGATGAATACCGTGAACTGCGCGAACAGGTGCGGCGGTTCGTGCGCGCCGAGATCACGCCTTATGGTGATGCCTGGGAGAAGGCGGGCCGAGTGCCGCGCGAGCTGCTGCTGAAGATGGGCGAGCTGGGTTTTCTGGGCCTTCGGGCGCCGGAGCGCCATGGCGGCAGCGGGCTGAGCGTACTGGGCTGGGTGGTTCTGGCAGAGGAACTGGGCCGCTCGACTTATGGTGGGGTGACGGTGGTGGCCATGGTGCATTCGGCGATGGCCATGCCGCATCTTTTCCACGCGGGGTCGGAGGCGCAGATGGCCCGCTGGCTGCCGGACCTGATCGCCGGCCGCAAGACCTGCTGCATCGCCGTGTCCGAGCCCGACGCGGGATCGGACGTGAGCGCGATCCGGACGGTGGCGCGGCGCGACGGCGACGACTGGGTGCTGAACGGCGCCAAGATGTACATCAGCAACGCGGTCTTCGGCGACGTGTTCTTTGTGGCCGCGCGCACCAATCCTGCTGAGAAGGGCGCGCGCGGGATCAGCATGTTTGTCGTCGAGAAGGGCGATCCGGGCTTCTCGGTGGGCCGGCGGCTGGAGAAGTTCGGCGACTGGTGCGCCGACACGGCCGAGATCATCCTCCAGGACGTGCGCCTGCCCGCCGACCGGTTGCTGGGCGAGGAAGGGCGCGGTTTCTACGCTGCGATGAAGAACTTCCAGGGCGAGCGGCTGGTGCTGGGCGCAATGGCCACCGGGGAAGGGGCGACCGCGCTCAAGCTCACGATCGACCATCTGCGGGGACGCAAGGCGTTCGGCGCGCCGCTGATCGAAAAGCAGGCACTACGGCAGCGGCTGGCGATGCACCACGCCAAGCTGGAGGCGGGGCGGCAGCTGCTGTACTACGCCGCCTGGCTCGAGTCCCAGGGTCTGCCGTGCATCCGGGAGGTCTCGATGGTGAAGGCCTTCTGCGCCGAGACCTGCAACGAGCTCATGTACAGCTGCCAGCAGTTCCACGGCGGGATGGGCTACATCCGCGAGACCGCGATCGAGCGGATGGTGCGCGACGCACGCCTGCACGCCATCGGCGGCGGAGCCACCGAGGTCATGCTGGAAGAGATCGCCAAACGCTGGGACGACGTGCCCTATTGGCAGTAACCGGTCGGGGAACGTCGTCGGTCCGGCCGGCGATCCCTACCGTCCCAGCGCATTTGACGGAACAGGGGAGAAACCGAATGACAGTAGAAGTGTTGCGGAGAACCGAGGGGGTGCTGCTGTGCGACGTTCAGGACGGCATCTGCACGATCACTATAAATCGTCCGGAACAACGCAATTCGCTGTCCATCGAGGTCGGCAACGGGCTCTACAAGCTCTGGGAGAAGATTGACGAGACTCCGGAAGTCCGCGTCGTGATCCTGACGTCCGCTGACTGCGGGACGTTCTGCGCGGGCCAGGACCTCAAGGAAGCCGCCCGGATGAAGCAGGAGACCGGCGAAGATATCCTCACCTTCTTCAAGGATCCGTTCCACTTTCGCATGAGGCGGGTCAAGGTTCCGATCATCGCGGCCATGACTGGACATCTTATGGCGGGCGGCATGCTCATGAGCCTGAACTGCGACATACGCGTCGGCCTGAAGGGGACGAAGGTCGGGATCACTGAGTCGAAGATCGGGCGAGGCTCGCCCTGGGGCATGCCGCTGATGTGGATGCTTCCGCAGCCGCTGCTGATGGAGATGGTTCTCACCGCGCAGCTCTACCCGATCGAACGGTTCCATGAGCTCGCCTTCATCAATTATCTGGAAGACTCTCCGGATGCGGTACGCGCCAGAGCGCTGCAGCTGGCGAGGACGATCCGCGACAACGCGCCCCTGTCGGTGGTCGCTGGCAAGCGAGCCCTGCTTACGGCCATGAGCGTTGGTTGCGACACGGGGCTCGAAATGGCGTGGCAGATCTATCGCGAAGTCTACGCCAGCAGCGACGCGCAAGAAGGTCCGTTGGCCTTCTCCGAAAAGCGCCCGCCCGTCTGGAAAGGCCGCTAAAGGGTGCGGCTCCGGCCCGGCTGGGACGGCGGCGTACGAAACAAGGGTTGAATGCAGCGCCTATGGATTCGGAAACATTCCAGCTCCTTCGCGACACCGTCAGGCGGTTTGTCCAAGACCGGCTTATGCCCAACGAGGACAGGGTCGAGGCTGAAGACGCGGTGCCGGCCGAGATCATCCAGGAGATGCGTGATCTGGGCCTGTTCGCGCTCACCGTACCCGAGGAGTTCGGCGGGCTCGGACTTTCCAGCTATGAGGAGGCGCAAGTCATTTTCGAGATGGGCCGTACGGCTTTCGCCTATCGCTCCGTGTTCGGCACGACCGTCGGCATCGGCAGCCAGGGCATAGTGATCGACGGCACCGCGGAGCAGAAGGCTACTTGGCTGCCGAAACTCGCATCCGGACAGATGATCGCGAGCTTCGCGCTCACGGAGCCGAACGCCGGATCAGACGCAGCCTCCATTCGCACGACCGCGCGCAAACAAGGCGACGTCTACCTCATTAACGGCACCAAACGATACATAACGAATGCGCCACGCGCCGACATACTGACGGTGATGGCGCGCAGCGAACCCGGCGTCGAAGGCGCTGACGGCATTTCGGCCTTCATCGTGCCGGCGGATAGCAAGGGCATCAGCTTCGGGAAGAACGATAAGAAGATGGGCCAGAAGGGCACTATCACGTGCGACGTGATCTTCGACAACGTCGAGGTTCCGGCCGCCAATATCATCGGCGGCGTTCCCGGCCGCGGTTTTAGGACGGCGATGAAAGTGCTGGACCGCGGCCGGATCCACATGTCGGCTCTGGCAAGCGGAATGAGCGATCGACTCGTGGAGGAAAGCGTCCGCTATGCGGCGGACCGAAAGCAGTTCGGGCAGGCCATCGGCGCCTTCCAACTCGTCCAGGGCATGATCGCCGACAGCCGCACCGAAGCCTATGCGTCCTGGCTGATGGTGAAGGACGTCGCGCAGCGGTTCGACCGCCGTGAGCGGGTCTCTGCTGACGTCGCCGCGACCAAGTATTTCACGACCGAGGCGCTGGGACGGATCGCCGATCGGGCGGTGCAAGTCCATGGCGGCGCGGGATACATGAGCGAGTACAAGGTGGAACGCTTCTATCGAGACGTTCGTCTGCTGCGCATCTACGAGGGTACCAGCCAGATCCAGCAAACCATTATCGCCAAGTCCTTGCTGCGCGAGGCCGGGCTGACGCTTTAGAGCGGATGTTCCGTCAGTTTGACGCAACACCCGCGAGAAGCCCGCGCGGCGGCGAAATTGCTTTAGCTCCATCCAGGCATCGACGACAGAGCAGAGTCCTAGGAACGCGGAACACCATAGCAGGTTCACAGGAAACGAGGGGGGAACGCATGGGTCGACTTGATGGAAAGGTCGCCGTCGTCACAGGCGGTGCGCAGGGCATGGGCTTCGCCCATGTGAAGCGATTTGCGGTCGAAGGCGCCCGCGTCGCATTGACCGATGTGAACCCGCTGGGCGCGGATCGCGCGCGCGAGATCGGGAGCGAGGTCTTGTTCGTGCACCACGACGTAGCGAAGGCGGAGTCCTGGAAGAACGCCGTTCAGCAGACCGAAGCGCGTTTCGGGCCGATCAATATCCTCGTCAACAATGCGGCGATCGGATATCAGGTCTTGTTCGACGACTTGAATGAAGCCGAATATCGCAAGTTCTTTGAGATCAATCAGCTGAGCATTTTTCTCGGAATGAAAGCGGTCGTTCCATCCATGCGACGGTCGGGCGGGGGCTCGATCATCAACGTCTCATCGACGTGCGGCTTCCTGGCGCTTCGGGGGACCGTCGCCTACACGTCCACCAAGTTTGCCGTGCGTGGCTTGACCAAGGGCGCGGCGATGGATTTGGGCTCGGACAATATCCGCGTCAACTCTGTCCATCCGGGCGTGACCCGGACCCCGATGCTTGCGCAGGCGATCGCACAGGGCGCTGATCTGACCACGCGCCAGCCGATCAACCGCATGGCTGAGCCCGACGAGGTCGCGAATCTCGTGCTCTACCTCGCTTCAGACGAGTCCTCCTACAGTACGGGTTCGGAGTTCGTCGTCGACGGCGGCATAACATCCGCCCATTGACTGTGCACTTGAGCCAGACCGGGAAGCTGCGGCGTCGCACTTGCAAAGCGTGTCAACGCCGCCGACCCGCTTCACCGCTGCGTCGACGAGCGCTTGGCAGGCTGTACGGGTGGACAAGTCAACGACGCTGCACAGAACCTGTGTGTCCCGTGCGCGCAGTTCGGACTCCAGTTTGTCCTCAACCTCTACGTTGTGTCATTTCGGGTTGGGATCAGCGTCATGAACGGCGTTGATCTGCTTGATGATCTCCTTGGGTAAGACAAGCTCGGTTGCAGTCAGGTTAGCGCTGAGCTGAGCTGAGCTGGAGGCGCCCAGCAGCACTGACGCGCAGAATGGCTGCTGACGTGCGAAAGCGAGCGCCATTTGCGCCAAGCCGATGCCATGTTCCTGCGCGATGCTAGCGTAGGCCTGGATCGCCCGCACGCGCCTAGCTCCGAGCCGCGCGAGGAAGCCGGGTATGGCGCTCGAACGGCTCCCTTCGATAGCTTGAGGCGTTGCGCCATATTTTCCCGTCAATCCCCCGGTGGCGAGAGGCGAATAGGCAATGAGCGGAAGCTGTTCGCGCATGGCGATCTCGGCAAGGCCCAACTCAAAGCTCCGGTCGAGGAGGTTGTAGCCGTTCTGGATCGCGGCGATGCGAGGGAGCCCCGCGCGCTCCGCCTCCGCTAAATAGCGCATCGTACCCCAGGGAGATTCGTTGCAGATCCCGATTGCGCGCACCTTGCCTTCCGCCACGATTTCGCCGAGCGCCTCGAGGGTCTCGGGGATGGCTACCGCTTCGGGGCGGTCCGCAACATTGGAGAAGCGCGGCTGGAAATTGGTGGATATCACCCGCTCGCTCCAGTGGAGTTGGAACAGGTCGATCGTGTCGATGCCGAAGCGGCGCAGGCTGGCATCGACGGCTTCGCGGATATTGCTGCGATCTAGGCAGCGTTGTTCGCCGCGGATATGGCCGAAATTGCCGAACGCGGCCGCCTTCGTCGCTATCACGACGTTATCGCGCACCCGGCGGTCCGAAATCCAGCGGCCGACCAGCGATTCCGATCGCCCTTGCGTCTTGGCATCGAAAGGGAAGGGATAGTTTTCCGCGGTGTCGATGAAGGTCACACCTGCGGCGAAAGCGATGTCGAGTTGACGGAACGCGTCTTCCTCATTGGACTGTCCACCAAAGGTCATCGCGCCCAAGCCGAAGGCGCTGACCTCGAGTCCCGATAATCCAAGCTTGCGATATTCCATTAGTCTCTCCGCCCTTTACGCCGCGAAGGCATGAGCGCCTCAATCTTTACGTTGACCTTTCCGGAAAACCGCGCGAGTTCAACTTCTCGCGATCTTGCCGATCACTTCGAGGGCTTCGTCGTCGTGAATGGAAAGAGCAAGCGTGTCGAGCCCCGAATCTGCCCAATCCCTCCATTTTTCCTTGATGCGCGCAGCGGGGCCGATCAGCGCAATCAGGTCGACATATTCGTCAGGGACGGCCTGCACGGCCTCCTCCTTGCGCCCGGCGAAGAAGAGTTCCTGCACCCGCTCGGCCGCCTCGGGGAAACCAGCCTGCGCCATTCTATCCTTGTGGAAATTCTTCGATTTCGCGCCCATTGCGCCGGCGTATAAGGCGATCGGCTCTTTGGCGGCGGCCATGGCCGATCGTACATCGTCGGCCACGTAGACGGGGTTGATCGCCACGATCTGGAAATCCTTCAAGGTACGGCCATCGCCGCGGCGGGCTAGGCCCTCTTCCAAAAATGGACCGAACCGCTTGAGCGCACCTGGATACCAGCTCATCGAAACCCAGCCATCGGCGATCTCGGCCGTGAGTTTGATGTTTTCCCGCGTAGAGGTTCCCAACATGATCGGGATGTCCGGATTACCGTGCAATATGCTTTTGAGCGGTTTGCCCAGTCCGGTGGCGCCGGGGCCTTTGTACGGCAGGGAAATCTCGCGTCCTTCATGCACCACGTTTCCTTCGCGGCGCAAGATCTTACGTACAATCTCCACGGTGTCCCGGAGGCGGTCCGCGGGTTTCCCCCAGGGCTGCCCATACCAGCCTTCGACAATCTGAGGTCCGGAGACGCCGAGGCCGAGGATCATGCGGCCGTTACCTGACATGGCGTCGATCGTCTGCGCCGACATAGCGAGGTTGGCGGGGGTTCGCGCCGCTAACTGGCAGACGCCTGTCGCCAGTTTGATTTTCTTCGTGACGGCACCAATGTAAGCGAGCGGAGTCAACGCATCCGAGCCATAGCTTTCCGCAGTCCAAATGGAGTCGAATCCGAGCTCTTCGGCTCGTTGAATTCTGCGGATCGGCAGATCCATCTGCGCGCCTGAATATCCGATAAATATTCCTGCGTTCATCGATTCTCCTGAATGTTGCGGCGACGGCGGGCCCCGTCAAAGCAAGCGGGCGTCTTCTTAGCTGAGAGAACGGTACGCCGACCGTCCGCTCCGTTCACTGAAAGTTCCGGCGTGGCCGGGAGGCTCCTGCACCGCGGCGGGAGGAGCTTCGCGGCGTGGGAGCCGCGGCGCAGCTGCGCCGGAGGAGGTGTGGGGAGCCATCCCGCCGACCACTTGGGTAACGCGGGGTCATGCTGCCGCGGAGATGGTCTTCGACGGCGATCGGGCGGTATTCGGGGCTACATCTCATGTCCGCGCTTTCAACCAGCCATCTGCGGTTTACGGGGTGCGCGAAGTATCGCGAGGGGCCTGCGGATCGATACGTTCAATCCGGTCGAGGTGGGAAGGCGGCAGGCGCGCCCAAGCGAAGCCGCCGTCAACCGCCAACGTCGACCCAAGCACATAGTCGCCTGCCCGGCTGGCGAGAAAGATCGCGCCGCCGGCAGCGTCATCCGGCATGCCGACCCGGCCGGCTGGGATGATGCTGGCGACCAGGTCTTCGTGTTTCGTGGCACTGCGGTTCATTCCGGAGGGGAAATGGCCCGGAGACAGGGCGGTTACGACGATGTTGTCCTTCGCCAGCTCGGCTGCCATTCGGCGGGTAAGGTGCGCCAGCCCGGCCTTGGCAGCATGGTAGGAGTAGACCTCCAGATAATCGAGCGCAGTGGCGTCAGTGGATGTGATGTTGATGACCTTGGCCGGCCTCGCTCCGCTCGCGGCCGCCTTCAGGCTCGGGTGCATCGCCTGTGTCATGAAGAAAGGCGACTTCATGCACAGGTCCACGGTCCTGTCCCAGCCGCTTTCGGGAAACTCGGTGAACTTCGCGGCCCAAGCGGTGGCGGCGTTGTTCACAAGAATATCCAGCTTCGATTCCAGCGCGCGGAAGCTTTCTGCCAGCGCAGCGATGCCAGCCACGGTCGACACGTCGCCGGGCAGAGGGAAGCAGTTCGGCCCAAGCTCTGCTGCGGTCGTCTCGCAGTCCACCGCCTTGCGGCCGGTGACGTAGACCTTCGCTCCCGCGGCGATAAAGCCGGTGGCGATCGCACGGCCAACGCCACGCGATCCCCCGGTCACGAGAGCGATGCGTCCCTTGAGCGTGAACAGTTCTTCCAGCGTCATTTCACATTCCCTTCGGCTACGGTGCGGACTGAGCGGCCTGGCGCGCGCGGCTAGCACCGCGGCGCGCCGGGAAGCGTTACTTCTTCGCCGAGGCGTTGTAGGTAGCGATCCGTTCCGGCGCGAACGGCTTGGACACCCGACCGTAGGTAGTGACCGGGTCGATCTGGCGCACAAGCTCTTTGCAGCCGTGCAGCGTGGCGGTGTCGCTGGACGGCGCACGCGCCGCGCAGACGTCGCCCAGGCATTCGAAAATGGCGCTGCCCGCGACGGGCTTGGATGCGCCAGTCAGTGGGGTCTGCAGTTTGGCGATCACCGGCTCGGCATGGAGGCTGGTGGCTGAGGCGAGGGTCACCAGCGCGGCGAGGTAGGCGGTGGATAGCTTCATTGTTTGTCTCCCTGGTTGAATTCGCTTAGGCGCTCTTTTGTCGGAGGCGCCGATGAGCATGGCTTCGAAGCTGAAGTTGGAGTCCACACGGCACGATGAGCTCGGATTTCAGGTCTCGAGCAAGCCGGTGGCTCTCAGGTCATTGACATATTTGAAGATCAGAGGCGCATCCAAGTGCGGGATGTCACCGTCCGCCCCGATGTGGTGGGCGCGGACGGCCGCATGGAAGCGCTCGGCGGTAAGCATCGCGCCAGGACGTCCAGGCTCCTGGTCTGTAAGGTGGTGAATAAGCGGCAAGGACGTCTGCTGCCGCTTTTGCTCGGGCAACGCCTTCAGAGCGGTGGTGAATCGCGTCACCCACTCCTGGTAGTCGGCGATCCGCGTGATCGGAACGCCTGCCTGGATCATCCAGTCAACGAAATTGTCGAGGGATATCCCGTCCTCGTGCGGATTGACGACGTGATAGGTCTTGATCCCTTCTTTCGATGCCAGATCCAGCTCTGCCATCGCATGCGCGATGAAGTCGACTGGAAGTCCGTCGTAGTGCGGAGGCTCGTCCGACATCTTGTAGAAGGACCCTGGAGCAAGACCAGTCGTCGCGATGCTGAGCAAAAGACGGGTGAACAGGTCGGGGATGTTGAGCTGGCCGACGTAACGGCTGTGCGCCAGGATCATATCGCAGCGATAGATGGACACTCGCAGCCCAAGCCTGTCATGCGCCTCGCGGAGCAACACTTCGGCGGCCCACTTGCTCATGGCGTATCCGACGGCGTAACCTTCGGCGCCGGTATCAAGAGACGGATAGGCTGTGCGGACGTCCGCATCTTCCTCCAAGATCGACGATCCGCCCGGCAGGAACGCGACCGCCATCGTCGAGACATTGCTGATCGGCTTCCTCTTTACGCTGACGGCCAGCCGGATCAGTTCGGCTGTGCCAACCACATTCGGCCCGAAGAGTTGGTAATAGGGGAGGATGTGATTCACGAACGCGGCTGGATGCACGATGAGATCGACGGATTCGGCGCAACGCTCCCAGTCTTCGCGGGACAATCCCATGAGATGTTCGGCAAGATCGCCGTTCAGAACCTCAAGATGCTTTGCCGCCAACTCGGCGAAATGCTGCTTTAGTTCCACATCACCGCTATCGTACGTCTCGTAGAGGCGCCGTATCGCATTTGCGTTGTCGCGTCCACGCACGATCGCCACGACCTTTCCGCCGACCTTCGCCATCCGTTCGAGCCACTCAAGGCATAGAAAGCGGCCGAGGAATCCCGTGGCGCCTGTCACCAGAACAGTGCGCACCTCGTCGGCCTCCGGTGCGGCGTCGGCGGCGCTGGACACGATATCGTCACCAAGGAACTTTTCCAGCATCAGGTCCGAGGCCTTGACCTTCGTTGCGCCGGCGCCGTGCACAGAATTGAAGGAAGGCTGGGGGCGCGAGGAGTCGCGCAGCCGCTCGATGTGCCGTGCCAGATCGCGCAGGCTGCTCGTCGGATTGGAGATTACCCCGACGGGCACCTCAATATCGAAGATCTCGCCCAGCAAAAGCGAGAAGGTGAGCGCGGCGAGCGAGTCGCCGCCCAGGTCGGCGAAGCTACAATCCTGGTCCGGATCAAGCGTATCGAGGCCCAGCGTCGCCTTGGCCGCGCCCACAACCGTCTCCAGAACCGTTGTCTCCGGCCCCTGTGCGCGCAGGCGATCCAACTCGCGCATCCGCCGGTTCTCGATCTCGTCGTACATCGCCTCCAGCCGCTCCGAATAAGCGGTAACGAGGTTGGGGCGGGCATACTTTGCCGAGGCTGTAAGGAGCCGGTTTTCCACCGTGAACGGCTGGTGCTCGATAATGAAATCCCGCGGCACTTCGTAAGATTGCAGTTCGTTCGTCTGCGCGATGCCCCGGATGGCGTCGCGCAACGCCGCCCGGAGACCTTCCTCGTCGCCTTCCAGCCCCATCTGCCGGACCATGGCTCGATCGGGAACGATCACCGCGAGCAGGAATGAACGCGTGCTCGTGCCGTAGATGAAAGTTTGCGCGATGAAAGGGCTGCCGCTCGAAAACAGGCCTTCGAGCCGTTGGACAGCGACGAACTCGGCCTGCGCGAGCTTCAGGACGTTGTTGCGTCGGTCGATATAGATCAGATGGTCGGGCCCAAGCTCCTCCATGATGTCACCCGTGCGGTAATATCCCTGCTCGTCAAAACCTTCGGCGGTAAGTGTTGGCTGGTTGTAGTAACCGAGCATTATGGTCTCGGTGCGGACCAGCAATTCCCCGCGAGGATGCGGCTTGTCTGTAGTGTAGTAGCCGAGCGCCGGAACATCAGCGAGTTTGTAGTCGATTACCGGTGGTCGGGTGACCCTGGAGTTGAACAAGACGCCGGACACCTCGGTTGATCCAAACGCCTCGTCGAGCGGCACGCCCATCAGTTCGACGATGAAACTCTTGAGTGTCGGCGTGAGTGGCGCCGACGCGAAACTCACTCGGAGGATCCGGGCGCCAAGGCGATCGCGGCGCCACTCCTGTAGCATTTGATCGCGGAGCGTTTCCTTGTTGGGAGCGGCGGGCGAGCGGCGGATGAACTCGAGCTGGAACTGGCTGTAGAAAATCTCGCAGAGGCGCGGAATGAGCTGCATGGTCGTCGGCCGGGAAAGCCGAATGTCGTCCATCAGCTCCGACAGATCGCTCTTCGTCAAATAGATGGTGCCGCCGCTGGCCAGCGCGCGATACAAGGTTGTCGGCCCGAAAGAGTGGTTCATCGGCATGTAATGCACGATGATGCCGGAAAACGGCATTGGAGCACGGATCGGCCGCTTGATGGCGACCTCCGGTATCATGGCGCCTTTTGGAAGCCCGGTGCTGCCCGAGGTATAGTAGATCGTGCAAAGCCGGCGATCGGATCCGGGCTCCGCGAACAGTGGCGCGGGCGGCATGCCTTCGCCGTGGGCCAAAGCCTCGCCCATGGTGGTGATAAGATCCGCCAGGCCGGCCTCCGCCAAGCGTTTGCGGGCGCCCGCCAGTCGTTCGCGCTCGTCATCCACCGCGTGGTGATAGTCGAAGACCAACAGGCCCTGCGGCCGGTGACCACCGAGGATCAGGTCCACCGCCGATTCAAGATGTTCGCAGCTTGCCGCAAGCCACCGAGGCTTTATCTCATCGAGGATGTTCCGCAATTGCGCCATCGCACCACCGGCCTGGATCGGTACGAGTACCGCGCCGTTATGCGTGCCCGCCAGTAGGACGGTGACATAATCGATGCTGCCGAACCCGAGCGTGACCAGCATGTCATTGCTGCGTAACGATCGCCCACCGGACCCATACCAGAAACTCGCCAGCGCGCGGACACGTCGCCATACTTCTCGATAGGGAAGGACGTCGAAGCGCTCCGCCCTGACGCGGACGGTCCGCCCGCTGACGATGTCCCGGGACAGCCGGGTAACGCGTTCGCCCAGGCAGAGACGATCGGCATACCCCTCCATGGCGGTCGCGAAGATCTGGGCGAGGGTGAGGCCTGGCTCGCAGATGGCTTTGGAGATGACTGGATCGGGCGCGGCGCCCCGGAATTGCGCATCTTCCGCCATGAGACGTTCGAGCAAGGCCTTACTGTGGCGTTCCAAGTCGGCCGATGCCGTTGCGCTCGTCGCGTTGGAGTTCATATATGCCCCCAGCTATCCTGCGGCGATCTGTCTTTTGGCCAATCTAACGATCAATCGGAAGGTTATTGCAAATTGATCCGAACAGGCAAGCGTGCGACAAGGAGCGAGTGACAGGAAGTACGGCAGCGCTGGTGCGGCTGGGCTGGCATCGCTTAAGTGCCGGCAACCGCGTCAAGGACCGAGGCTGTATGACTGGGCTTATTGCCTCGCCCCCCTGACGGCGCAACCGCGCAGGGCTGGCGAATCGTCCGGTCCGAGGCGTTTCCTTCCACGCACAACGAATCAGATGACGCGATGGGCCAGGGAACAGAGCGATAGCCAGCCAGGGGAAAGAGCCTGCGCGCCCGTTGTGGGTTCGTCCAAGAAATTGAGGGCGGTTTCTAGCTACAGCTCGGCGAGCTGGATCGAGAGCGCGGCGTGTTCTCGGGTCCGGTTCAATTTACCAGAAGGTCGCGCAAATTATCGCGCATGATGCGACGCACGGCGGTCGCGTCAATGTCCGTGAGCGACTCCATGAACTCTGCCGGTCGGGCCAGCCCTTCGGCATGCGGGAAGTCGGAACCCATCATGACGCGGTCCGCACCAATGCGGTTGACCAGTTCGCGCGTGTTGTCCTCATGGAACGGGACGACATAGACGTGGCGCTTGAACATCTCTGAAGGATGTGCCGGAAGGGTGCCG
>Ga0157380_10000487_pt1 | contig 24132 bp, 25 predicted proteins | sample S35metaG_FD_119757 | JGI IMG/M metagenome (GOLD analysis project Ga0157380, IMG submission 119757) | Switchgrass rhizosphere microbial communities from Kellogg Biological Station, Michigan, USA - S3-5 metaG | ecosystem: Host-associated > Plants > Roots > Rhizosphere > Soil | place: USA...
ATGGACCGCGGCGAGAGGTCGTGCAGGCCGGCGTCCTCGCCCTCGGGATCGATCGCGACGAGCGGGCGGCCAGCGCCCGGCAGGGTTTCGATCGCCGCCACCGGGAGAGCGAAGTGCAGCCCAGCGGCCCCACGCAGCGCCTCAGGGTGCCAGGGGTCGTTGCTGCCGGTCGTGAGCACAGCGGCGGCATCGGCAGCCGCCGCGACCCGCACGCAGGCGCCCATGTTGCCCATCGTGCGTGGGTCCTCGAGCAGGACCACCGGAGCGGGCTTCCCGTCCGCCAGCACCGCGGCCACGTCGACCGGCGGGCGGCGGGCAATAGCGACGGCGCCTGTCCGCGGTGCGTGGGGAACCATTCGCTCCAGCTCCGCGGGATCGACCCGGCCAACGCGCCCGGCCAGCGAGCCCGCCAAGTCGGGTGCAAGCTCGGCGGCGAGGTGCTCCAGCTCCGCCGGGTCGGAGGCAACCGCCTCGACGATCTCCGCCCCAAAGCGCAGCGCGTGCTTGAGCGCATGGAAGCCCTCGAGGACAGCCAGCCCGCGATCGCGGCGGGCGGCTCGGAAACGCTGCACGAGGGCGTCACTCACAGAAGGACCTTTCGTTCGAGCCCAAATCGCCACGGACCCGACACCCGGCAATCACCGTGACGATTGGGGCGCTCACAGCCCCATCATGACCCCGAATCAGGATGCCGACCGAGAGCCGACGGCGTGGGCGGGGTAGCCGCTATCGACGAGCAAGTCGAGGAAGGACGTCAGGTAACGGCTGATTACCTCGCCGTTCCGCGCGGGCCACTGCGGCTGCTCACTGAGGCTGGACGTCTCACCATGGCCGCCGGTCGGCCGCCCGTATAGGTAGCGCGGCTCCCGGCCCGTCCAGAGAACCCCACGCAGGATCGGGTCGAACGGCTCAGGATTGACGGCGGCCCCGCATTCGCGGGCGATCAGGCTGGCAGCAGCATCGGCCTGCTGGGTCGCGATCCCTCCCTGCTTGATCGGGAAGGCGGTGACGTCGCCGGCGGCGAAAACGCCCTCGACACCGATCGCCCGCCCGTGCTCGTCGACGCCTACAAACCCGTCGGGATCGTGGGGGACGCCGAGGACCGACCGGCCCTCCAGGCGCGGCAGGCTGACCACGGCGTCGGCGTCGACCTCTTCGCCAGGAGCGATCCTCAGCCGCCCCTCGCCGAAGACAACCGGGTGGGCCCCAGCGATGACCTCGACCCCGCGTTCCTCGAGCAGGTGGCCCATCTGCGCGCCGGCGCGGTGGCCAAAGAGCTCCAGCGGCGCGTCTTCCGGGGTAACAACCGTGAGACGGGTACGGCCGCTGCCCCCCTTCGCCAGCTCGCTGGCGGCGAACAACGCCAGTTCGTAGAGCGGCAGCGCCCAGCTGTGCCCGCCAGGCATCGTGAAGACAAGGCTGCGCAGCCGGCCCGCTCGCAGCTCGGCGAAGACGTCCCCAACCTGGCCTTCGTCGGCGACCCCCCAGAAGGTGACCGCGCCCGGGACAGCCCAGAGCATCCGCACGCCAGTTGCGAGAAGGAGGAGGTCATAGGGAATCCGCTCGCCGTCGCGGGTGACGGCAACCCTTCGCCGGGGCTCGACCGAGGCGATCCCGTCGGCGTAAAAGGAAGCACCGCAGCGCGTGGCCAGCGCCTCCATGTCGTAGCGAAAGATTCGCGCCGCTCCGTAAGGCTCTCCGACGGCAAAGGAGCGGAAAGAGAACTCACGGCGCGGGTCGCACATCGCCACCTCGATCAGCTCACCGGCGAGCTCGCGCAGGGCGAGCGCTGCCTCGACGCCAGCGATGCCGGCACCGGCGATCAGCACCCGCGTCTTCTCGCCTTCCCCATACTCGCTATGACTCACCATGCCTCGACCCTACGTCGAGGCGGGACGGAGTCCATCCGCAGGAACCCGCCGATTCGGCTACGGATTTTCCGCGGGCGCCGTCGCCACGAAGGCATCCCGGCGAAGGCCGGAGCCAACGCATCATGCGGCGGCGTTCCGGGGGGTACCGAGAGAGGCGATCACCTCGTCGTCGGACACCTGTGAGAAGTCCCGGTACCACTGGCCCACCCCGTAGAGCAGCGGCGGTTCGATCAGACAGACGAGCTCGTCGGCCTCGTCGCGCAGCCGCGTCGCCGAGTCGGGCGCGCAGACGGGAACAGCAAGAACGAGGCGGCGAGGTGCCCGGCGGCGGATCGCCCGCAGCGCGGCGGTATCGGTGACGCCCGTGGCAACGCCATCGTCGACGACGACGACGGTGCGGTCGCACAACTCCGCCAGCGGACGGTCCCCGCGGTAGGCGGCAACTCGCCGGCGCAACTCCGCTGTCTCGCGGGCGACAATCGACTCGAGCACGCCGCCGTTGATCCCGAGGACCGCCAAGGCCTCGGCGTCGAAGACGCGGGTGCCGTCCTCGACGATCGCGCCGATCCCGTACTCGGGGTTGTGAGGAGCGCCGAGCTTGCGCACGGCGAGAACCTCGAGCGGCGCCCGCAACGCGGCCGCCACCTCGTCGGCGACGGGGACGCCACCTCGCGGCAAACCCACGACGACTGGACGCTCGGCGGCGAGCGACAGGAGCTTGGCGGCTAGGCGGCGGCCAGCGTCTCGCCGGTCGCGAAACCGCGTTGGCTGGGGGTCCCCATCTGTCGAGGCCATCGTCGGCTCGATTGTCCAGCGGGTCAGGGCCGCGGACATCGGGGTATTGCCCTCCGCTTCTGTTCGGCTTTTCCCGGATAGCGAGGATGGACGCTTTCAGAGGCGGCGCTGAGACCCGAGGGCTGGACAGGTGCGTATCCGGGTAGGGAAATGCCGTGCCCGATCTCCTCCTCGGCCCACTGCTGCGCTACGTCTCGGGAACCGAGGCGACGGTCTGGGTCGAGACGAGCGAAGCCTGCGAGGTCGAGATCCTCGGCAGTCGCGAGCGAACCTTCGGGGTCTGCGGGCATCACTACGCCCTGGTGCGGATCGAGAACCTCGAGCCGGGCGGCTTCTATGAGTACGAGGTGGCGCTCGACGGCGAGCGGCGTTGGCCGCAACCGGGTCACGACCTGCCGCCCAGCGCGATCCGCACCCTCGAGCCCGGCAAGCCGCTCGACATCTGCTTCGGCTCCTGCCGGGTGGCGGTCCCCCACGAGAAGCCATACACGCTGACCAAAGACGAACACGACGACGGGCACGAGCTCGACGCCCTGCACGTGCTGGCTACGCAGATGTCGCGCTCGGAGCGCGACAAGTGGCCGGAGCTGCTCTTCCTGCTCGGCGACCAGGTTTACGTCGACGAGGGCTCGCCGCGGACGAAGGAGCGCATTCGCGCCAAGCGCGATGTCGACGAGCCCCCCGGCGAGGAGGTCCTCGACTTCCAGGAGTACGCCTGGCTCTACGAGGAGTCCTGGAGCGACCCGATGATCCGCTGGCTCTTCTCGACCGTCTCGACCTCGATGGCCTGGGACGACCACGACATGAGCGACGACTGGAACATCTCCCGCTCCTGGCACGAGGAGATGGAGCGCAAGGAGTGGTGGCACGAGCGTGCCATCGACGGCATCGCCAGCTACTGGATCTACCAGCACCTCGGCAACCTCTCGCCGCGCGAGCTCGACGAGAACGACGTCTACTCGCGGGTGAGGGGAAATCCAGACGCCACGGGCGTGCTGCGCGGCTGGGCGGAGGAAATCGAATCGACCGCGGCGGGGACACGGTGGAGCTTCTGCCGCGATCTCGACGGCACGCGAGCGCTGTTCATTGACTCCCGCGCCGCCCGCGTCCTCACCGACGAGCGGCGTTCGATGTTCGACGAGCGCACCTGGGAATGGATCGTCGACCACGCCAGCGGCGACTTCGACCACCTCCTCATAGCCACCACCGTCCCCTACCTCCTCTCCCCCGGCTTCCACCACCTCGAGGCATGGAACGAGCGGCTCTGCGACGGCGCCTGGGGCGGGCCGGTCGCGCGGGCCAGCGAGAAGCTGCGCCGCGCTGTCGACTTCGACCACTGGGCGGCCTTCCAGCTCTCCTTTCAGCAGCTGCGCGAGCTGCTCGAAGAGGTCGGCTCCGGCAAGCGCGGCAAGGCCCCGGCCTCGATCGTGTTGCTCTCAGGCGACGTCCACCATGCCTATCTCTGCGACGTCGCCTTCAGGCCCGAGGCCGGCGTGCAGAGTGCCGTCTACCAGGCCGTCTGCTCGCCATACCGCAATCCGCTCAACGCGAAAGAGCGCCGGGTCATCCGGGCCGGCTTCTCCAGCCCCTTCACCGCCACCGCCCGCAGCCTAGCTCGGCTTTCCGGGGCTCCCGACCCAGGAATCCGCTGGCGCCTGCTCAAGGGGCCCTACTTCGACAACCAGGTCGGCACCCTGCGCCTCGACGGCCGCAAGGCGATCGCCCGCCTCGACAAGACGATCGCCGACGACGACGAGGAGGAGCAGGCACTGGAGAAGACCTTCGAGCGCCGTATTGCGTGAAGAGGCGCATCCGACATTGACCCCCCGGAGTGTGGTCGATGTCGGATGCGCTCAATCCCCCCGCGTGTTCTCTCCGAGCAGGGGTGCCGCAAAGGACTTTGTCTTCGCTGCAGACGCGAGGCCAAGCGGCTCGAGGCCGAAGAGATCCTCGGTCGAGCGCAGCAACGAGTAGGGGTTGTAAGCGCCGGCATCGGTGGCGCCGGGAGCGACGAAGCGCGAGAGCAGCAGGGCGCCGACTCGCAGCGGATCGGTGCCGGGGGGAGCTTCGGCGCTCGGCGGGTTGGCCGCCGCGAAGCTGACGATCAGCAGCCCGTCTTTCTTGTAGGCGAGCGATGCGAGGATCTTCGGCACCCACTTAGCGAGAAAGGCGTCGGCGCTCGCCGCCCCTTCGACCGACCCGGCCGGGCACTTGCCCGCCGTTCCCGAACCGCACTGGGTCGGGGCAAGGTAGGAGTAGTTCGGCGTCTTCTCCAGCTTGGCCAGGTCGCCGCTCAGCCCGTCGAGCGGCACGTCGTTGATCGCGCAACCGCCGACGTCAAGCAGCGAGTGGAAGTAGACGAACGGGTTCTGGCTCGCCGCGTACCCACCAGGCTCAGCCACATCCGCTTCTCCGGGTCCCGGATAGACGCAGTTGTGTGGACTGCCCGTCTCGTCGACCATTCCCTCCACGTAGGCATGCCAGCTGAACTGTCCGCTGGTGAGCTGATCAGCGATGGTCAGCGCTTCAACCGGGTAGGCGCAACCGGAGCCACCGACGACCCCCTTGCCGTCCAGCTTCGCTGTCGCCGGGAACTCCTCGTAGGTGGGGCACGCGGCCGCCGTCGCCGGGTTGGGCGGCTGGCCGCTAATCGCGGCGATCTGGTTGGCAAGCCCGGAGTCGTCGAGCAGCGCGTACTCGCTCAGCAACTGCCCTTGCGGGCGCAACGTGCCCGACAGGTAGGGCATCTGCGACTGGGAGCCAAAGGACTGCTCGTAGCCCGGGCTGGTCAGGGAGATGACGAAGACGTGCTTGATGCGACCGGCCTCAGGGGTGCTCTCAGCCTGTTCGGACACCGGCTCCTTGGCCGCCGGCTTGCTGACCGGGCCGCTCGCCACCGGCGCCGCGATCGGCGCCGGCGAAGCGAGCGGCCCGCCGGCCGCTTCCGCACCACCATGGGCGGAGGCGGAGGAGCCGGACCCGGGCGAGGATCGACCCGGGGCCGGCGCGGTCGCGACCGGAGTGTTGTCGGAGGCAAGGCCGCGCCCCAAGAGCGCCGCCAGGGCGCTGCTTTCACCGGTGCCGGTGAGCGCCGCCGCCACGATCCCCGTGGTTGCCACTAGGGAAGAGGCAACCAGCAGGCCAAAGCGCTTGCCAGTCAGCGTCGCCGCGGCCGCGGCAGCCCGCTTGGCGATGCCTTCAATCGCGGCCCTCACCGGGCCACCTCCGCCACCAGCGACTGCCCGCACTGCGGGCAGAAGCGCACGGCCTGGCCGTAAGGCGAGCCGCAGCTCGGGCACAGCCCGGCGGCGTCGACACGTTCGAGCTCGAGCATCCGTTCCAGTGAGAGCAGCTCCGCATCGACTCGCTGCAGCTCGGCCGCCTTGCGGGTCAAGACATCGATCCGCAGGTGATCGCGGATCGCCATCTCGTAGAAGGCGCCGCCGAGATCGGCCTGCATGACGGTGAACTTCTCCAGCAGCCGGTCACGTTTCGCACGCAGCTCGGCGTCCTCCTGCTTGGCGGGCACAGCCGGCCCCGCCGACGGCTTGCCGTTCGCGGAAGAGGCCGCGCGCTTCGGCCGAGCGCGGGGGTCCAAGCGACCTGTCAGCTCCCGCACTCGGCTCATGGCTGCGCCCCCGTAGGCAGGGCCGGGGCTGAGTCGGCGTCGCCGCCGACGACGATCACGTCGGGCAGGTTCTGCTGCGCTTCGATGTAGGTCTTGCCGGCCTGTTTGACGTTCGATTCGACCAGCCGCGTGTCTTCTTCGGTCTTCTCCTTGGTCGCCTCGAAGCCGGCGATCTGGTGGACGGCCCCGTTGTCGGTCTGGGCGACCACCTTTCCGCCCTTGCCTTTGCCTTGCACTCCCCGCTTACCACCGGCTTTCGTCTTTGCCGACGCCACGCTCGCGGCCGACCCGGTACTCGCCACGGCGGCGTCCTGCTCTCGCAGCGCCTGCAGCAGTGCCTCGTCGTTGCTGCCGTCGCCCGAGCGGCCGACCATGACCCCCAGCGCCACCGCGATCGGCAGCAGGGCGAAGAAGCCCACCGCCGCGGCGCGGCTTCCCGAGCCATCTTTCGCCGGCGTCCGAGTCAGCGGCCGGCGAGCGCGCTTGCTCATCAGGGCGAAATAACGTGAAGAAGGGTTGGCGCCGTTGCCGCGACGCGCCGCGCAGTGGACGCAGTAGCGCTGTTGCGGATCGAGCGAGGCGCCGCACTCCTCGCAGGGCTCGTAACGGCGGTCCGCCCCCGTCGCCGGGGTCGATGTGGTCTCGGCGCTCATCGCTGCTTTCCCTCCTGCTGATCGGACTTGGATCGCTTCTCCTGCCGGCGCTCGCGCGCTTCGAGGATGCGCTTGGATTCGGCCTGCTTCTTGGCCGCGGTCTGCTGCGTCGTCGCGCAACCCGGCAGCGTCCCGAGTGAGAGCAGGCCACAGGCGACCAGCAGCGCAAGCCACGCTCTTGGCCTAGCCGAACGCACCGCTCACGTACTCCTGCGTTCGCTTCTCGCGCGGCGAGCCGAAGAGCGTCGTCGCCGCGCCGTACTCGACCAGGTCCCCCAGGTACATGAAGGCGACGTGGTCGGCGATCCGGTAGGCCTGCTGGAGGTTGTGGGTGACGATCACGACCGCGACGTCGTCGCGCAGGTTGACGATCAGATCCTCGATCACCTGGGTCGACTGCGGGTCGAGCGCCGAGCAGGGCTCGTCGAGCAACAGCACCTCGGGCTCCGCCGCCAGCGCCCGGGCGATGCAGAGCCGCTGCTGCTGCCCGCCGGAGAGCCTCAGCGCCGGGTGGTCGAGGTTGTCCTTGACCTCCTCGAAGAGCCCGGCGCGATCCAGGGCGCTGTGAACCTTCGGCTCGAGCGTCTTGCGGCGCTGACGCCGCGAGCCCTGCTCGCGCAACACGTAGGCGATGTTGTCGAAGACGCTCATCGGGAACGGGTTGGGCTGCTGGAAGACCATCGTCACCCGGCGGCGCAACAGGGTCGGCTCGATCAGTCCGATGTCGACGTCGTCAAGCAGGATGCGCCCGCTGACCCGCGCCGTCCGGGTCAGCTCGGTGAGCCGGTTGAGCGAACGCAGCAGGGTCGTCTTGCCGCAGCCGGAGGGGCCGATCATCGCCAGTACCTCTCCCTGGCGAATCGGCAAGGAGACCGACTTGACCGCTTCGCGAGTGGCGTAGGAAACCGAGAGGGCATCGACCTCCATGCGGCGAATCGAGAACTGAGGAGAGCCGATCGAGCGCCGCGCTCCGCTGAAACCGCTCGGTGCGGTGGCGCCATTGCCGTTGTGGCTCGGCACAGGGACCGCCACCGCGCGCGGGGGGCTGGATCCTTGGGGGTCAAGCCGCCTGATCGGCGGCGGAGGAGAAGCTACGAACTCCACGTTCCTACCTTTCTGGCGCGGCGGTGGACGACGTCGACTGCCGCGTTCAGCGCCAGCACCATGAGCAGCAGGACGAAGGCCGCCGCGTAGGCCTTCTCGGGCTGGTTGAGGTTCCCCGTTGGCGAGGCCTCGTAGACGAAGTTGGTCAGCGTCGTGCCGGCGCCGCGCAGGTAGTTGAAGGGGAAGGCAGCGCCTTCGACCGGAGCGAAGTTCTGGGTCGCGCCTAGGAGCACGACGATGATCGCCGTGTCGCCGATGATCCGCCCCAGGCCGAGCATTGCCCCGGTCGCCACCTGCGGGCGTGCAGCTGGCAGCAGGATGCGCCGCGTGGTCGCGATCTTCGTCTTGCCGACCGCGTAGGAAGCCTCGCGCACGTGCTGGGGAATCGCGCTGAGGCCCTCGCGGGTACTGGCGACGACCAGCGGCAGGGCGACCAGCGAGAGCATCGCCGAGGCGCCGAAGAAGGAGCGGCCGAAGACCACGCCTTCGGACGTGCGACTGAGAAACCCCAGCGCCGCGCTCGAGAAGATCACGGTGCCGAAGAGGGCGAGCACGATCGAGGGGATGCCGGCGATCGCCTCGATCGTCGACTCGGTAACCCGCGCCAGGGCGGCGGGGCGGCCGTACTCGACCAGCCAGACCGCGACGCCGACCCCGACGGGCAGGGCGATTGCGATGCCCATCGTGGCGACGATCAGCGTGCCGAAGAAAGCGTCGGAGAAGCCACCGGTCTGGCCCTGGCTGAAGCCCGCCGTCGCTGGCGTGAACAGCATCTCAGGGCGCAGGTACTTGATCCCCTGCACGAACAGGTAGGCGACGATCGCCACAGCTATCGCGCAGAAGAGCAGCCCCAGGGCCCAGCAGATCGTCAGGCCGATGCGATCGGAGAGATGCCAGGTGCTGGCGCTCTGCGGCAGCCCTTTCGAGGGCTTCCGGGGGAAGCCGCCCGACGGGGGAGGCATCGGCGGCGTGGCGACTGGGGCACCCATCAGGCCGTCGCTCCGTATTTCCGCATCGAGCGCCGTGCGAACCAGCCGGCAAGAGAGAACATCGTCGCCGAGAAGAGCAGCACGGCGGCGATCGCGAAGAGCGTGTTGTTGGCCGGCTCGGAGCCCAGCAGGTCGATGTTCTTGACGATCGTCGGCGCCAGCGGCCGCGAGGGCTCGAAGATGAAGATCAGGCCGTCGGCCGGGTTTGGGGCGAAGGCCACCGAGCCGGAGACCATCGCCAGCATCACCGCCTCGCCGATCGCTCGCGCCGTCGCCAGCACGGTCCCGGCGACGATCGCGGGGCGGGCCGTGCGCACGGCGATCTTCCAGGTCGTGCGCCAGCGGTTGACGCCGAGCGCCAGCGAGCCTTCCAACCAGCCGGGGCGCACGGAGCGAATCCCGTCGGAGAAGATCGAGGTCATCAGCGGCGCGATCATCAGGGCGAGGATCAGCACCGCGGCCAGCAGGCTGTAGCCGCTCAGCGAGATCACCCCGGCGACCGAGGCCCGTTGCGGCTCGGTGACCAGGTGGTTGCCGATGAACGGCACCACCAGCAGCACACCGAGCAGGCCGTAGATCACGGAGGGAACGCTGGCGAGGAAGCGGACAACGGGCGCCAGCACGTTGCTCATTGGCTCGGGCGCGAACTCGACCAGGAAGACCGCGACGAAGAGCGAGGAGAAGAAGGCGAGCAGTACCGCCCCGCCGGTGATCAGGAAGGTGCTCCAGAGCAGCTGCCAGGCGTGGAAGGTGTAGACGAAGCCCTCGCCGCCCAAGCCCGAGAGGTAGATCCGGTTGATCTGGTCGTCGACGTTGCCGCCGGCGCCAAACCAGGCCAGCCCGTTGTGGGCGAAGGAGGGCCAGGCTCGCCAGAAGACGGTGACGATCAGCGCCAGCAACAGGACTACGACGGCGCAGACCAGCGCGCCAAGCAATCGCTCGGCGCGCTGGTCCGACCACCGGGGGCCGTACTCCTCGGGGAGGTGGGCCTCCTCCATCTACTTCTTCTTGGCCTTCTTGTTGAAGGCGGGGACGGCGCCGGCCTTGAGGATCACTTCGCCGGCCAGGGGGCTGCGTCGCGCCCAGTCGATGAACTTCTGCAGGGCCGGGCTTACGCCCGAGCTCGGCACGACCAGGAAGAGGTAGCGCGAGAGCGGGTACTTGAGCGGCTCGACGCTGATCTTCGAGGCCTCGCAGAGGACGCCGTTGACCTTGAGCGTCTTCTGGCCGTTGCCCTGCCATGCCAGCCCGTCGTAGCCGATCGCGTTCGGGTCCTGCTTGACCGCGTTGGCGACGAGACCGTCGGCGGTCAGCGCGTTGACGTTCGACGACGGTAGTTCGTTGTTGAGCACAGCCTGGAGGAAGAAGTTGTAGGTCCCTCCGTTGGTGTCACGGCCGACCGGGTTGATCGTCGTGGTCAGGCCCGAGCCCGGTATCTGACTCCAGTTCGTGATCAGGCCCCTGTAGATGTCGTGGACCTGCTGGATCGTGATGTTTTTGAGCTTGTTGCGTGGGTTGACGTCTATGCAGAGCCCGTCGAGGAACATCTTGATGTAGGTCGTCCCGGCGTCGCTGGGCAGCGGCGTGCGGGCGTTGCCCGCGAACTGGCTGGTGCCGTTCTGGACGTCCTTGACTCCGGCGTTGCCGCCATTCGCCGTGTAGACGAAGTGGACCTTTTTGTTGACCTTCTTGGTGTAGGTGGCGAACAGCGCCTGTAGCACTGGCTGCATGGCTACCGAGCCCGACCCGATCAGGGTCTGAGCCCCGGCAGCTGCCGGGGCGGCAAGCGCCACGAGGGCGATCGCCGCGATGGCGAGGGACTTGATCCTCATCTCGTTTTTGATCCTTCCTGCCGGGTACTGGAGTTTCTTGATTGGCTAACTCGACATGACCCTACCAGTTTCTGTACTTTATTGACCTCTTTACTAAAGAAGGCTTCCCGGCGGCCCTGGATACGGAGGTTCAATTGCTCAGAAGAAGACTCTCTACGCCCCGCGCGATCACCGTGGTCGCACTGGCCGGAGCGCTGGCCGCCGCGGTTGCGGTGACCCCATCGCTCGCCGGCCCCTTCATCACCAAGAAGAGCGCCGGGCACATCTACGTCACCAACAAGAAGGCGGCCACGCTCTACCTGAAGAAGAAAGCAGCCGACAACACCTACGTGAAGCGGGACGAGGCGCCGCTGCCAGCGGTCGGCTCGGTCGCAGCCGGGACCGCCGTCTTCGGCCCGTCCATAGCGACGACTCCCGGCTTCATTCCGACCGCCTTCACCGCATTCGCCACCCCGGGCAATGCCTCGGCGGTGATCACGTTCTCGGGCTCGGCGACCTGCGCAACGACCAAACCGAGCCCGGACCTGGCCTGCCCGATCCAGATCCTGGTCGACGGCCAGACGACCGGCAAAGTCAACTTCGCACCGGCGACGGCGGCTTCACCGACGCCGGTGCCGCTCGTCTACACCGTGATGCAGACCACGGTCCTGCAGAAGGGCGGCCACGTCGTCGCGGTCCAGTACGCCGGCGCGAAAAACGTGGCCTTCACGCTGAAAAGCTGGAACCTGGCCGTGCAGGCCTACCCGGAGCGCCCGGAAGAGGTCCCGACAAAAAAGACCGGGAAGTAGCGAATCCGCGGTCGACGGGCCTCGAGCGTCTGCTCGAGGCCCGTCGGCGACGCGGGATCAGTGGCCGCGAATCTGGAACCGGGCTGGCCGCGGCAGCGACTCGCCGAGAATCAGGCGAGCCCGGTAGTAGAGGGCTTCGAAGGCCTGGGTGTCGAGCTCGTCGAGGTTCTTCCTCTCGCGCCCCGGCTGTGTGGCGGCGCCCTCTGCCGGACCCCCTCCAGCCGGGGCCTGGCGCAGGACGCCGTTCAACCTGCCGCGGGAGACGAACTTGGTGTGGCGTGGCGCGGGGCTCATCGGTTCTCCTTTCTTGGGTTTATTGACCATCTAACTCAAGAATAGCATCAAATAAAAATGGCGGTGGTAGGGACGGGGCGCCACCCGGCAAGAGAGCGCCCCGTCCCGTCACCCCCTTCAAGCGGCTGCAGATACCTCTGCGTCGTCGCCGCCCTGTGAGTCGCGGGGAGTCGAGGCCCCACCACCGTCGGGCGGTGACGAATCACCGCTGAAGCTCTTTGCCTGCCCCGGCCGCAGGTAGACGATCTGGCCCTCGCGCAGCTCGAGCTTCTGCAGCTCGGCGCGGGTCAGCTGGGCCCAGACCTCGGTGCCGTCGGCAAGCACGAACTCGATCCGGATCTCGAAGCCGAGGGCGACGATGCGCTGCACCATCGCCTCCTCGGTGCGCTCGTCGGGCTCGAGCACGACCTGCATGTCGTGCGGCCGCACGAAGTGCTCGCCAAGTCGGTTGACCTCGCCGACGAAGCTCATCACGAACTCGTTGGCCGGGTGGTCGTAGAGGTCGTCGGCGCTGCCCGACTGCTCCACCCTCCCCTCGTTCATCACGACCAGTTGCTCGGCGACATCCATCGCCTCCTCCTGGTCGTGGGTGACGAAGATCGTCGTCACGTGCATCTCGTCGTGGAGGCGGCGCAGCCAGGTGCGCAGGTCCTTGCGGACCTTGGCGTCGAGCGCGCCGAAAGGCTCGTCGAGGAGCAGGACCTGGGGTTCCACGGCAAGTGCCCGGGCCAGCGCCATCCGCTGCCGCTGGCCACCGGAGAGCTGATCGGGGTAGCGCTCGGCCAGCCCGTCAAGCTGCACCAGCTGCAGCAGCTCGTGCACGCGGGCAGAGGTCTTCGCCTTGTCCCACTTGCGGATCTTGAGACCGAAGGCAACGTTGCCGAACACCGTCATGTGCTTGAAGGCGGCGTAGTGCTGGAAGACGAAACCCACCTCGCGCTTCTGTGCCGGCGTCTCGGTCGCGTCCTGGCCGTTGATCACGACCTGGCCAGCATCAAGCTCCTCGAGACCGGCGATCGCCCGCAAAAGCGTCGACTTGCCGCTGCCGCTGGGCCCGAGCAGTGCCGTCAGCGAACCGTCGGGCACGTCGATCGAGACGTCATCAAGAGCCTGAAAGTCACCGAAGCGCTTGCGCGCTCCCTCGACTGCGATTCCCATCAGGAACCCTCCTTCGTGGTTGACGTTGAGACCGCCAGCTCGGCGGCCGGTAGTGAGCCACCGCTGCTCGCCTTTGCCTTGCGGCCGCCGATGCTCATCAGCAGCAGCGTGGTCAAGGCGAGCAGGGCGAGGACGATTGCCCCCGCGTAGGCGGCTTCCTCGTTGAACTGCTCAAAGGCCCTGCCGACGAACAGCGGCAGGGTCTCGGTCTCACCGGAGATCCTGCCCGAGACGATCGTCACGGCACCGAACTCGCCCAGCACGCGGGCGGTGGTGAGGACGACGCCGTAGGCGACGCCCCAGCGGATCGCCGGCAGGGTCACCCGCCAGAAGGTCTGCCAAGCGTTGGCGCCCAGGGTCGAGGCGGCCTGCTCCTGCTCGGTGCCGATCTCCTGCAGCACCGGCACCGTCTCCCGCACGACGAAGGGCAGCGAGACGAAGATGCTGGCGAGGACCATCGCCGGCCAGGAGAAGAGGATCTGGACCCCCGCTTCTGTAAGCGTGGGCCCAAACCAACCGTCGTTGCCGTAGAGCAGGAACAGCGCCAGGCCGACCACGATCGGGGAGATCGCGAAGGGGAGGTTGATGATCCCGTCGAGCACCGCGTTGCCCTTCCACTTGTGGCGGACGAGCAGCAGCGCGCAGCCGACCCCGAAGACGGTGTTGAGGGGGACGGCGACAGCGACCATCAGCAGGGTGAGCTGGATCGAGTGAAGCGCCTCCGGCGAGGTCATCGCTTCTATCGGCGGCCCGAGCCCATGCTCGAAGGTCTTGTAGAAGATCATCGCCACCGGGGCGAGCAGCAGCACGCCCAGATAGCCGAAGGCAAGGGTCCGCAGGCCCCACTTGGCGGGTGCGGTGGGGGTCATACCCCACCCCCCCCGACCTGGGAGCGGCCGATGACGCGGCTGACCGTGCGGGCCAGGATGCCCTGCTCGCCGCGTGGACCCGAGCGAGCGAACAGGCTGACCAGGATCAGCATCAGCACCGAGAGCGCCAGCAGAACCACCGAGACCGCAGAGGCACCGGGGACGTTGCCGGACTCGATCTGGCTGCGGATGAAGACCGAGGAGACCTCGGTATCGAAGGGGATGTTGCCGGAGATCAGGATCAGCGAGCCGTACTCGCCGAGCGCCCGCGCGAAGGCGAGCATGACGCCGGCGATGATCCCAGGCAGCAGGTTGGGGAAGATGACGCGGCGGAAGGTGGTGAAGCCGCCGGCGCCGAGCGAGGTCGATGCCTCCTCCATCTCGCGGTCCATCTCCATCAGCAGCGGCTGCACCGAACGGACGACGAAGGGAAGGGTGATGAAGGCAAGTGCCATCACCACCGCCACCCGGGTGAAGGCGACGTTGAGCCCGATCGGGCTCTCCGACCCGTAGAGGGTCAGCAGGGTGAGGCCGGCGACGATCGTCGGCAGCGCAAAGGGCAGGTCGATCAGCGCGTTGACCGCCCCCTTGCCGGGGAAGTCGTCGCGGACCAGGACCCAAGCGATGACGGTGCCGAAGACGGCGTTGATCGCGACGACGATCAGCGAACAGATCACGGTCAGCTTCAGCGCCGCCATCGCCTGCTCGCCGGTGACCGATCTCCAGAAGGCGTCGAGCCCGCTGGAGAGCGAGCTGTCGACCACCGCCGCTAGCGGCAACATCACCATCAGCGACAGGTAGAGGACGACTAGGCCTCTGCCGAGACCGACACCGACCCCGGGCAGGCGAATGCCTGCCCGGGGTGCCGCGGATACGGGTGGAACGCTTGCCGGGTGAGCGTCCATCAGCCGCTCGTCGAGACTCCGAGTTCCTTCTCGATCTCGGCTACAGAGCCGGTTTCGTCGTCGAAGAACTCATCGTTGACTTTTTCCCAGCCGCCGAACTCGTCGATCGTGAACAGGTCCTCTGGGGTCGGGAACTGTTTCTCGTCGACCAGCTTCGGGTTGACCGGCCGGTAGCCGTTCTCGGCCCACAGTTCCTGGCCGGCATCCGACCAGATGTAGTCGAGAAACGCCTGTGCCGCAGCCGGTGCGTCCTTGGTGACCGCGATCGGGGTCTCGATCAGGATCGTCGAGGGTGGGATCACGTAGTCGACGTCCTCGCCCTCTTCCTGGGCCTTGATCGCCTCGTTCTCGTAGCCGAGCAGCACGTCTCCCGCGCCCTGGGTGAATGCGGCGAGCGCGTCGCGGGCGCTGCCCGGCTGCACGGCCGTCTTCTCCAGCACGGTCTTGACGGCGTCGAGCGCCTGCTGCGGGGATTTGCCCTCGTGCAGCTGCGAGCCGTAGATCGCCATGATGTTCCAGCGTGCGGCCCCGGAGCTGAAGGGGTTCGGGGTGACGATCTCGACGTCCTTGGTGAGCAGATCGTCGAGCGACTCGAGGCCCTCGGGATTGCCCTTGCGGACGGTCATGACCACGACCGAGTCCTGAGCGATCCCGTCGTATTGCTTCGTATCCCAGTCGGCCGCGACCTGTCCGGATTCGACTAGGCGGATCATGTCGCCGCCCTGGGCGAAGTGGACGACGGAGGCGGGCTGGCCGGCCTCGACCGCGCGGCTCTGGTCGCCGGAGGCGCCGAAGGAGTTGCTGAAACTGACGTCGGTCCCCTCCGAGGTTCCTTCGAACCCGGGCTCGAGAGCTTCCTCGTAGACGGCCTCCGGGGTCGAGTAGCCGACTACGTCGAGCTTGCCGCCCGAGGATGAACCGGTCGCCGAGCTGTCATCGCTGCCTCCGCAGCCTGCAACGACAATCGCCGCGGCCAGCGCGAAGAGCGCGACTAGAAGACTGGCATTGATGCTGCGCGACCGGTTTGCCTTGCGAGCGTTCCGCATAGAAAGGAATCCTCTCTTTGTTGACTGATTTAGTTTTTTGACTGACTTAGTTCTAAAAGAGAGCGGACCCTAGCACAATGTTGATCGGCAAAGTCGAAAAGCATGCGCAAGGCCGTCCCACGGCGGTGCCGGGCTTTCCGCTGCACCCCGGAGGGATCGAATCCGAGAGGGCGGGGCGAGATCGAGAACGCCTGGCCAGTCGAGGCTGACAACGATTCCCGTCCTGACCAGGCCGCGGCACGATACCGGACTACGGGCTATCTACTGGTTTGCGGGAAACGGCAAGGGGACCGCGTGTTTATGCTCGAAGGAGGGTTGGCTCATGGCCAACCCAAGAGGAAAGAGTGAGGCCAATCGCGCACTGGCCCTTGGCGCGTTGCTGCGCAAGCTACGCAGGGACCACGGCTACACCCTTGCCCAGCTCGCCAAGCGCATCCCCATGTCAGCCTCCAACCTCTCCCGCCTGGAGCTGGGCAGCCAGGGCCCGCCCCCCGATGAGGTCATTGAGCGAATCGCCAAGGCCCTTGGCGTCGAGACCGCCGAGCTGCTGCAAGCCGCGGGGCGAGTCGGTGGCGGCGAGTCCTTCGAGCAAGCCGTCCTCGAACGGCTCGAGGCGATCGGCCGAGACGTGCGCGAGGTCAAGGATGCAGTCGTCGCGCGCGAACAGCCCGAGCCGGGCGTTTCCTAGGGTCGCGACCCGATCAGTGCGGGCTCGCGATGCCCCCGCCGGCACCCACCGACGGTGGTGGCGCGGGGGCCGGAGCCGGAGTCGGTTCCGGCGCGGGTTCGGGCTCCGGCGCCGGAGCGGCTTCCGGCTCGGGCTCAGGCTCCTGTCCCCCACTCTTGTCCTTCTTCGACTGCTCGTCAGACGACTCTTCGTCGTATTCGTATTCGTATTCGTCCGAGTACGACGAGGACGAGGTGTGTTCGCTGTCGAGGCCGGAGAGCTCGGGGAGGCTGGCGGGCTGCGGGAATTCAGGACAGTTGCCGGCCACCGCCGATTCCATGTAGTAGCGCCAGATCGGCCCCGCGGTGGGACCGCCGTAACCGGTCGGTTCGCGCGACTGGGGGTGTCCGACCCAGACCGCGGTCGAGTAGAGCGGCGTGTAGCCGACGAACCAGGCGTCGGAGGTGTCCTCCGAGGTGCCGGTCTTGCCGGCGGCCGCCGAGCAGCCCATGTAGGTGTAGCCGGCGCCGGTGCCCTGCGTGATCACGCCCTCCAGGAGCCTGGTCACTTCGTAGGCCTCGCCCTCGGTCATCACCCGCTCGCCGGAGTCGGGGTCGGTTTCGTCGACCTTGCCGTCGGGGAACTCGACCCGGTCGATCGCCGTCGCGTCGTGGTGGACACCCCCGTTGGCGAGGGTCGCGTAGGCGTCGGCCATCTCCAGCGGCGTGACGCCGATGGCGAGACCGCCGATTCCCTCGGCCGGGACCGATTCCAGCTCTGAGGTGATCCCCATTTCCTGCGCGACCTTGGTCACCTCTTCGGGCCCGACGTCGAGGTCGAGCTGGGCGAAGATGACGTTGACCGAGTGCCAGGTCGCGGAGGCAAGCGACATCGTGCCGCCGCCCGGCTCGGAGTTGTTGACCACCCAGTCGGGACCGCCGCCTGGGATCTCCAGGGTCTTGGGGGAGGTGCCGTCGTAATAGGTGCTGTCGGGGTCGATGCCCTGCTTGATCGCGGCGGCAAGGACGAACGTCTTGAACGAGGAGCCAGGCTGGCGCTGCGCCTGCCATGCATAGTTGAACTGGCTTTCGCTCGCGTAGCCTTCGGTCGAGGCGAGGGCGACGATCTCGCCGGTTTCCGGATCGACCGAGGCCAGCCCGGCCGCCGGACCGCCTTCGGGGTAGCAGACTCCGCAGGAGTCGACCGCTTCCTGCGCGCGTTCCTGCAGCTCGGGGTCAATGGTCGTGTATGCCTTGAGGCCGCCGTTTCGGACCGTGTTTATCCCTTATTTGTCGATCAGCTCCTGCTGGACCAGGTCGAAGAGGAACTGGTCGCGGATCACCCGGTACTTGTGCCCAGGGTTGAGCCCAAGGCCGCTGGCGATCACCTTGCGGGCTTCGGCGGAGGTGATGTAGCCCTCGTCCTCCATCGCTTCCAGCACCTCGTTGCGGCGCTCGATCGCGGCCTGGGGGTTCAGGAACGGGTTGTATTCGGAGGGTGCCTGGGGCAGCCCGGCGATCAGCGTCGACTCCCTCAGGTTCAGCTCCTTCGCCGGCTTGCCGAAGTAGGTCTGCGCCGCGGCCTCGGCCCCAACCGCGGTCTCGCCTTCGATGGTTCCGTAGGGAGCGGTATTCAGATAGGCGGTCAGGATCGACTCCTTCGAGTGCTCCTGCTCCTGTTCGTAGGCGAGATGCGCTTCGATCAGCTTTCGTTCGATCGTCTCTTCGGGGTTCTGGATGTAGAGGTTGCGGACCAGTTGCTGGGTGATCGTCGAGGCCCCCTGCACGGCCTTGCCCCCGGCCATCAGGTTCTTCCAGGCGGCGCGCACGATCGCGGGCGGGTCGATCGCGCCGTGCTCGAAGAAGTTCTTGTCCTCGATCGCCACCGTCGCGTCCTTGAGTGTCTGCGGCAGCGCCCGCGAGGGGACGGGCTGGCGGATGTTTTCGGACTGGATGAAGCCGATCAGGGTGCCGTCGGCGGCGTAGATCGCCGAGGAGCGGCCCTTTTGCACCGGCTTGAGGCTGGAGAGCGGCGGCGCCGACTCGTAGACGTCAATTGCCCAGCTGGCGGCGACCCCGCCCGCGATCGCGCCCACGGCGGCGAGGATCCCCAGGGGGATCAACAGCTTCTTCTTCCAGCTCAAGGTGTGCGACCGTCGTCGCCGTCGCGTCCGGCGGGCCATTCGGCTGCAAATTGTAGGGAGGCCGATAGCCTTGGACCCGATGCCAGCCTTCCTGCACACGTGCTACCGAATCGGCGAGATCGACCGCTCGGTCGCCTTCTACGAGAAGCTCGGCTTCGAGGAGGTGGCGCAGATGCCGATCGGCAGCGAGGCGATCAACGTCTTCATGGCCCTCCCCGGGGAAGAGAATCCCTGCCTGGAGCTGACCTATAACCACGGCGTCGACTCCTACGACCTCGGCACCGGCTACAACCACATCGCCCTCATCGTCGACGACCTCGGCGCCACCCTCGAGGGCTTGGCCGCCGAAGGCATCGAGCCCGAAAAGCCCCCCTACCGCCCCGGCGGCCGCACCGAGGGCCACCTCATCTGCTTCCTTCGCGACCCCGACGGGTACCGCATCGAGCTGATCGGGGCGTAGCGCGCGGCTAGATCCGCATCACGCGGCGTACGAGCGCGTCGAATGCGCGGTCGGGCAGGACGCGGCGGGCGATGGCCTGGCCACGGGCATCGGCGCCGACCACATAACGGGTGCGGGGCCGGCTGGCCGTGAGGGCGTGGAGGATCGACTTCGCGACCTTCTCGGGCGGGATGCCGCGATCGGCCGTTCTCTTTACCGCAGCGCGGAAGCGCTCGCTCGTCTTGCCGTAGAGCTCCTCCTGGGAATCGTGAGCGCGCTCGGAGACCTCGTCGGCGATGCGCTCGCCTCGCTCCCAGATCGGCGTGTCGATCGAGCCCGGCTCGATCACGGCGACGTCGATCCCCCACGGCCGCAGCTCCTGGCGCAGGCAATCCCCGACCGCCTCGATCCCGTACTTGGAGGCGTGGTAGGGCGCGCCGAAGGGCAACGCCATGCGGCCGCCGATCGAGCTGACGAAGACGACCCGCCCGGTGGCGCGGCGGACCAGCGGCAGGAACGCCTGCGTAACCGCGACCTGAGCGATCAGGTTGACCTCGATCTGCCGGCGGAAGTCCTCGACCGGGATCGTCTCCAGCGGACTCAGCACCGCGATCCCGGCGTTGTTGACGAGGCCGTCGAGGCCGGCCTCCCCCACCTCACCGGCAACCCGCTCAACCGCGGCGGCGATCTGGCCAGCATCGGTCACGTCGAGCATCACCGGCACCAGCCGCTCCGAGCCGGCCCCTCTCAGCGCCTCGGCATCCTCCTCGCGGCGCACTCCAGCGAACACTCGCCATCCCTCGGCGTCCATCCGCAGCGCGCTCGCCCGGCCGATACCGGTCGAAGCTCCGGTAACGAGAACCGACTTCATCAGCCGCGGCTCGCTCGGTGGCCCTCGAGCTCAGCCACCATCAGCTTGGTGTGCAGGGCGGCGATCAGATCCTGCAGGGGCTGGGCGCCGCTTTCCAGCATCTCGACCACGCGCTCGGGCGGGACCTCGCCGGCGAGGCGCTCCATCACCACCTCGACCTCCTGGCGGACAAGGTCTTCCAGCGCGGTCTTGTAGCGCAGGGTGTCGTAGACGGTGAAGCCGATCTCCTCGTCGTAGCCGCCGGCGCGGAAACGGCTGATCGCCTCGATGATCTTGATGTCGGAGGGCGAGTAGCCGCGGCTGTTGGGGCTGAGGATCTCCAGCTCCTCGAGCCGGTCGAGAACGTCCTTGGGCACGCCGTAGCGCTCGCGGACCTCGGCGGCGCTGGTGCGGGTTCGCTCACCGGCCAGGGCGCGGTCGAGGATGCGGTCCTCCAGCTCAACCAGGGCGCGGGCCCGCTCGGGGTCCTCGTCGAGCACCGACTTGATCGCCTTCAGCGGCATGAAGCGCTCCTCCTGCAGCTGCTTGATCAGCTGGATCCGGTCGACGAACTCCGGCGGGTAGTAGGCCATATTGCGGCTGGTCTTGACCGGCTCGGGCAACAGCCCCTCGCGTAGGTAGTGCTTGATCGTCGGCGCCGGCACGCCAGAGGCCTCGGCCAGCTCCCCCATGCGCAGCAGGTCGCCGTTGGCGGTCATGCCCGAAAGGTCGTGGCGGCGTCGGCGCTGGGGCCGCCCGCGGCTCCCGACTCCTTCATCGCGGCGATCTCCTCGGCCGAGTAGCCGGCCTCGGCCAGAACCTCGTCGGTGTGCTCGCCGAAGGCGGGCGCCGGCCGGGTCGGGTCGGCGGGGGTGCGGCTCATCTTCACCGGGGCGCCAAGCTGGCGAATCGTCCCCAGCTCTGGCTGGTCCATCTCAACGACCATCTCGCGCCCGCGCACCAGCTCGGAATCGAGCGCCTCGTCGATCTCCAGCACCGGCTCGATGCAGCAGTCGTGCTCGTCGTTGAAGGCCTTCCATTCCGCCCGCGTGCGGGAGCGGAAGACGTCGGCGACCTTCTGCCAGCCCTCGGAACCGGGCGCGGCGAACTGCTCCTCGATCAGGTCCGGGCGCTCCACCCCATTGCAGAAGGCGGCCCAGAACTTCGGCTCCAGCGCGCCGCAGCTGATCCAGCCGTCGCTCACCTCATAGGGCAGGTAGCAGACGATCCCGCCGGCGAGCTGCTGCTCGCCACGCCGCGGAACCTCACCGTCGCAGAAGTAACGGCCCGCGACCATCGCCAGCCAGGAGAGGGCGCCGTCGGCCATCGAGACGTCGACCATCTGCCCCTCGCCGGAGCGGCGGCGCTCGTGCAGTGCCGCCATCACGCCGAAGGCCGCCATCAGGGCGCCGCCGCCGAGGTCGGCGATCTGGCCGCCCGACTGCACCGGCGGCCCGTCCTTGGCCCCAGTCAGGCCGAGCACCCCGACCAGGCCAAGGTAGTTCATGTCGTGGCCGGCGCGCTGGGTGTAGGGGCCGTCCTGGCCGTAGCCGGTGATCGCGCAGAAGACGATGGCCGGGTTGGCCTCGCGCATCCGCTCGTAGCCGACACCTAGCCGGTCCAGCACTCCGGGCCGGAAGCCGTCGATGACGACGTCGTGGCTTTCGACCAGTCTCAGCAGGGCCTCCCGCCCTTTCTCCGACTTGAGGTCGAGCCGCACCGAGCGCTTGCCGCGGTTGAGCGAGAGGTAGAGAGCCGAGCGCGTGCCCAGCTCCTGCTGCTCGTCCGTCCCGTAATAGGGCGGCGCCCAGCGGATGTAGTCACCCATGCCGGTGTCCTCGACCTTGAGCACCTCAGCGCCGAGGTCGGCGAGCAGGAGCGAGCAGAAGCCCCCCGGCAGCAGCCGGGAGAGGTCGAGGACCTTGACGTCGCTAAGCGGGAGAGCGCTCACGCTTCGGCACTCCCAGTAGCTCGCGGGCCTCGGCGACGCTGGCGGCCCTTCGTCCGACGTCCTCGGCCATCTGGCGCGCCTTGGCGATCAGGTCGCCGTTGGAGCGCGCCATCTCGCCGGAAGGCAGGTAGAGGTTGTCCTCGACCCCCGCGCGAACGTTGCCGCCCAGCACCAGGGACGTGCCGAGCAGTTTCCACTGGTCGCGCGAGATGCCGATCACCTGCCACTGGTTCTCTCCCTCGGCGCCGCCCGGGATCTGCTCGGACATGAAGGCGACGTTGCGCGGGGTGGGCCGGATGCCGCCGTTGACCCCCATCACGAGCGATATCTGCAGCGGCGTCCGCTCCAGCAGCCCCATGTCGATCAGCGGGTCGAGGTTGGCGACGTGGCCGGCATCGAAGCACTCGTGCTCGGGCTTGATCCCCAGCTCGCGCATCGCCGTGAGGAACTCGATGATCGTGTCGAAGCTGTTCTCGAAGACCGTCTTGAAGACGAAGTCCTTGCGCCGGGAGCTGTACTTGGCGTAGTTCATCGAGCTCATGTTGAGCGCGGCCACGTCGGGCTTCAGCTCGCGCAGGTACTCGATCCGCTTCTCGATCGGGATCCCGATCGCGCCGGTCGAGTAGTTGATGATCACGTCCCCCACCTCGGCCAGGATCGCCTCGGTGATCGCGCGGAAGTCCTCGACCTCATAAGAGGGCGTGCCGTCCGGCTTGCGAGCGTGGATGTGGATCTGCGAAGCGCCCTCGTCGACCGCCCGCCGCGCCTCCGCCGCGTACTCCTCGGGCGTGTAGGGGATCGCCGGGCACTGGTCCCGGTTGGCGATCACCCCGCTGATCGAGCAACTGATGACTACGGGATCGTCGAACGAGCTCATACGGGCATCACTCCATGTCTCTTCTTCGGCTTCTCCACGTGCTTGTTCTTCGCCATGCGGAGAGCGTTGACGATGGTGGGCCGGGTCTCGCGCGGATCGATCACGTCGTCGATCACGGCGTTGCCGGCGGCGATGTAGGGGTCGATCTGCTCGCGGACCGCGTTCAGCATCGCCTCTTTCGTCGCCTCGGGATCGTCGGAGGCCTCGATCATCGAGCGGCCGATGATGTTGACTGCGCCCTCGGCCCCCATCACCGAGATCTCGGCTCCGGGCCAAGCGACGATCAGGTCGGGCTCATAGGCCTTGCCGCACATCACGTAGTAGCCGGCGCCGTAGGCCTTGCGCACGACCACGGTCACCTTCGGCACCGTGGCGCGGCTGACCGCGTAGAGCATCTTCGCCCCGTGGCGGATGATCCCGGCGTGCTCGACCTTGGCGCCGACCATGAAGCCGGGCACGTCCTGGAGGAAGACGAGCGGGATGTTGAAGGCGTCGCAGAGGTTGATGAAGCGCGCAGCCTTGTCGGCTGAGTCGTTGTCGAGGATGCCCGCCAGGTGCTTGGGCTGGTTGGCGACGATCCCCGCTGGCTGGCCGCCGAAGCGGGCGAAGCAGGTGATCAGCGTCTTGGCGAACTTCGGCTTGATGTCGAAGAGCTCGCCGTCGTCGACGATCTCGCGGATCACGTCGTACATGTCGTAGGGCTGCCGCGAGGAGTCGGGGACGATCTCCATCAGCTTCTCCGACATGCGATCGATCGGGTCGGAAACGTCGAGCACCGGCGGCTTCTCCTCGCAGTTGGCGGGGAAGTAGGAGAGGTACTGCTTGACCCGTTCGATGCACTCCTCATCGTCCTTCACCTCGAGGTCCCCCACCCCCGATTTGCGGCAGTGGACCTTGGCACCACCCAGCTCCTCCATCGTGATGTCCTCACCGGTGACCGCTTTGGTCAGGTGCGGGCCGGCGAGCGCCATCGCGCCCTGGCCGGAGACCATCGGCACGAAGTCGGCGAGCGCCGGGATGTAGGCGGTGCCGGCGGCGCAGGGCCCCATCATCGCCGCCACCATCGGGATCACGCCCGACATCTCGACCTCCTCGCGGAAGAGGTGGCCGGAGCCGGCGAAGAGCGAGCCCGCCGCCTCCTGGATGCGGGCGCCGGCCGAGTCGAGCAGCCAGATGAAGGGCATCCGCTTGGAGAGCGCCATCTCGCGCAGGCGGGTTACCTTGAGCTCGCCGGTCATCCCCATCGAGCCGGCCATCACGGTGAAGTCGTAGG
>Ga0157380_10000488_pt1 | contig 24130 bp, 18 predicted proteins | sample S35metaG_FD_119757 | JGI IMG/M metagenome (GOLD analysis project Ga0157380, IMG submission 119757) | Switchgrass rhizosphere microbial communities from Kellogg Biological Station, Michigan, USA - S3-5 metaG | ecosystem: Host-associated > Plants > Roots > Rhizosphere > Soil | place: USA...
CGGCCAAGCGTTATCTGCTGCGCATGGATGCACTCGAGGCCATCACCGAGACGGACCGCAAGCGCGAATTCGAAGTGCTGCAAGCAATGCAGGGCCGGGTTCCGGCGCCGCGGCCCTGCTGGCTCGATGAGTCGGGTGAGACATTCGGCCGGCCGGCCGCGATCATCGAGTTCGTCGATGGCGTGACCAAGCCGCGCGTCGCCGGCAAGGCGAGCGGGCTCGGCATCTGGCTGGGCGAGCCGTTGCGCGGCAAGCTCAAAGGTCCGTTTCTGGATCATCTGGTTGCCTTGCATGCGTTCGATTTCAGGCGGGCCGCACTGAGCACGTTCTCGGTCCCGGACGCGGATCCGAAGCAGACCGCGCGCTGGGGGGTCAACTACTGGCGGCAGCTGTGGCACGAGGATTCGATCGAGCCTTCGCCGATCATGACCTACGCCGAGCAGTGGATGCTCGAGAATCTGCCGGAGTGCCGTGAGCTTGCGTTCACGCACGGCGACTACCGCACCGGCAACTATCTCTTCGACGAAGCCAGCGGCCGCATCGTGGCGGTGCTCGACTGGGAACTGGCGCGAATCGGCGATCATCACGAGGATCTGGCGTGGATTCTGCGGCCGCAAAGCGGGACCCTCGACAACGGCCGGTTCCGCGCCAGCGATCTGTACGAACCCGAAGAGTTCATCGACGCATATCAGCGTGCCAGCGGCCGCACGGTCGATCGGAAGGTGCTGCATTTCTATGCCGTGCTCAGTGCGTGGAAGTCGTGTGCGATGGTGGAGGGCACCGGCATACGCATCGCGCGGGCACAACACAATCACCAGGACGTGCTGCTGACTTACGTCGCGGGTACTGCAGCGATGTTTCGAGGAGCCTTGTGTCGTCTGCTGGAGGTGGGTGCGCCATGATTCCATCCATCGATGATCGGCTCGCCAGCATCATTCGATCCCTGACCCACGTCGTGCTGCCTTCCTTCGGCCCCGAGGCCGGGATCGCGAAGGAACAGGTCGGCATGGCAGTACGCCATCTGCAGGTCATTCGTGCTCAGCTGGATTCCGCGCCTGCGTATGAGCTGGAAGAACTCCATGACGCACGAGCATTGGCGAGCGCCTTGCTCGAGGTCGAAGGCGGTGGCGCGCGAACCGATGCGGCATTGACAACCTTGCGCGATGCGCTTCGCAGCGATTCGCCCGGCGACTCGCCTCGCGAGTTGCGAGTGCGCCTGAACTGCGCGATCGATCATGTTATCCGGGCATCCGCCGCGGATGGCTCGCAGGCCTATCGTGAGTATTTGGCCCGCACCGTGCTTCGGCTGGAGTCGGTGCGCACATATAAAGATCGCAAATGGTTTGCGCTGCTGGGCTTCGATGCGCAAATGCAGGGCGATCAGTGATGAATCCTCCGCTTCGATCATTGCCACTCGAGTGTTCGCTTGGGTCACGAGCGGGTCGAGTCATGAAGGCGGCGCGGATAGACGCTGACCGCAATCCAGTCCGCCTGGTCATGGGAGTAGTGCTGTAGTGACAAACGTAGCGGTGCCAAAGCGCCTGATCGAGGGTGTCGAAGCGCTCGTGAACGGACACGTCACGCGCGCGGTGGTACTCGAAGGCGGTCGGTCGCGCAACGTGTACTCGATGGACGTCGAGTCGGCAGAGGGCAAGTTACCAATCGTAGTGCGTCAGGAATCAGGAGCGGGACCTCAGACCGGCACGCGTTTCACCCTGCAGCGTGAGGCTGCAGTTCTGGGGGCGGTACCTCGCTCGGCGGGCCTTGCACCGGTGTTTTACGGACTCATCGAGAATGGCACCGCCATCGTGATGGAGCGCCTGCGCGGAACTGCGAAGATGCCGCCGAGCGGGGCAGCTCGATTGCAGTTGATTCGCTCGTTCACTGCGCAGTTGGCGGCGTTGCACGAGCTGCCGCTCGATATGCAGACCCCCTTCGAACTCACCCAAGATTCACGCGCTTCTGGGCTGGCGGACCTCGCCGACTACGAGGACGCATATCGCCGGCTGTGTGTGCAGCATGCGGTGATCGATGATGGCATTGCCTGGCTGCATAGAAACGTGCCGGATCCATTGCCGCGCACGGTGCTGGTACATGGCGACGCGGGGCCAGGCAATTTCATGCATGAGAATAGCGAGGTCACCGGCTTGATCGATTGGGAGATGACCCACGCCGGCGATCCGCATGACGATCTGGCGTGGATCTGGTTCCGCGTGAGCCTGCTCAAGCAGGATGTGGAAGTGGATAGTTACTTCGACTCTTACGTCGAGCGTAGCGGCCTGGCGGTGGATGCCGGTCGCTTGTTGTATTTCATTGTGCAAATCCTGTTTCGCTGTTCGGTCATGTGCGGCGTTCGGCAGCACCATGATCCGGCGCACGATGACTCGCGCGCTCGTCAGCTGCGCGAACTGCTCGCCGCCGGACTCCATGATGCAGCCGCCGGCCGCATGTCGAAGCTTCCGCCGCTGCCTCGCGTGGCTGGCGGAGCCTGATTCGCTTTGCCGTCACGCGCTGCCCGGCTTGACAACTCGGCACCTCGTCATGAGAATCGATCGAAAGAATGAATGAACATTTATTCGAAACTGTGCCGATCTGAGGGGGTCGAATGCGCGCCGTGATCTGCTCCGAGCTGAATACGCCTGTCGCGGTCGAGGACGTGCGATTGCCGCCGCTGGGCGCGACGGACGTGCGTGTCGAGATCGGCGCGAGCGGGGTTTGTCACTCCGATCTGTCGCTCATCCGAGGGTGGACGCCGTATCAGATGCCGGTGGTGCTCGGTCACGAAGGCGCCGGGACGGTCGTCGAGATCGGCAAGAGCGTCACACGCTGCAAGGTGGGCGATCGCGTCATCGCGGCGTGGGCGTCGGCCTGCGGAGCCTGCTGGCACTGCATTCGCCGGGAAGGGCAGCACTGCGAAAACATTCCTTCCGTGTTCTCTTCGCACGGAGTCATCCGGGCCGACGGCAGCCGCGTCTCCATCATGGGCGGACTGGGAACATTCTCCGAGCAGATGCAGGTCAGCGAGTTGTCCGTTGTCCCGGTACACACCAGCCTGCCCGATGAGCAACTTGCCATGATCGGCTGCGGTGTGACCACCGGCGCGGGCGCCGCTTTGTGGACGGCCAAGGTTCCCCCCGGCAGCACTGTCGCGGTCTTCGGCCTGGGAGGCGTCGGCCTGTCGACTCTGCAAGGCGCTCGGATCGCCGGTGCGAGCCGGATCATCGGCATCGATCCCGTGGCGATCAAGCGAGCCATGGCGCTCGAGTTGGGCGCCACCGAAGTGATGGATCCGACGGCAGGAAACATTGTGGACATGGTTCTCGCGGCCACCGGCGGTCGCGGCGCGGACTTTGCGTTCGAGGTGGTGGGCCATCAGGTCGTGGCGCGGCAGTGCTACGACGTCGTTCGCAAGCTCGGCACGGTCGTGGTGGTCGGCATGCCGCACCCCGAAGCCGTGCTCTCGATCCCGTTGACTTCGGTGTTTGCTACCGAGAAGCGCATCATCGGCTCCAAGTACGGGTCGGCGCAGATCCGTGAACACTTCCCGATGCTCGTCGAAATGGCGGAGCGCGGCTCCTTGAAACTCGCGCAGATGATCTCGCGCCGCATTCGCCTGGAGGACGTCAATGACGCGTTCCACGCCATAGAGAACGGCGACGTGGTTCGCAGCGTCATCGTGCCGCAAGCAAACGCGGCGTGAGCCACGGCGCTCGGGGCGATTGCGGACCAAAGCAGCAGTCCGACTGACGAGGAGAGTGTCACATGTCGTCGTCTACCATCGAAACCGCCGGTAGCAAGCCGTCGCCGGCGCTTGCGCATCTGCCGATCGCACAGGTAGATGTCGCCCAGCCTGCGCTGTTCGAATCGGATGAAATATTGCCCGTGTTCGCGCGGCTGCGCCGCGAGGCACCGGTGCATTACTGCGCCGAGAGTCAGTTCGGAGCGTACTGGTCCATCACTCGTCACGCCGACATCATGAAGGTGGACACCGATCCGGTGACGTTCTCCTCGGCGGTCGAGAACGGCGGCGTTCACATCGACGACCGCATCATGCGCGATGCCAAGGGAACGTTCGAATACAAGGGATTCATCGCCAAGGATCCACCCGAGCACGGCAAGTATCGCAAGGCCGTGCAGCCTATCGTGTCGGCGGAAAGCCTCAACAAGCTGCGGGTGCTGATCCAGCAGCGTACCGCCAAGGTGCTCGACAGCCTGCCCGTCAACGAGGATTTCGACTGGGTGGAGCGCGTCTCGGTCGAGCTCACCACGCTGATGATGGTGACCATGTTCGATGTGCCGCCCAAGGACGGCCGGCGCCTCACGTACTGGTCGGACATGATGGGCGCATCCCAGGGCAGCGACGGGTTCGTGAGCCACGAGCATCGCATCCAGCAGCTCGGCGAGTGCCTGGACTACTTCACCGCGATCCTCAAGGAGCGGGCCAATGAGCCGCCGCGCTTCGACCTGGTGTCGATGCTGGCGCACGATGCGCATACGCGCAACCTCAAGCCGATGGACTTCCTGGGGCAGATCATGCTGCTGATCGTCGGCTCCAACGACACGACCCGCAATTCCATGTCGGCCTCGATCAACTGCCTCAACCTGTTTCCGGACGAGTTCCGCAAGCTGTGGGTGAATCCCTCGCAGATAGACAACATGGTGAAGGAGGTCGTGCGCTGGCAGACGCCGATCGCCCATCAGCGGCGCACCGCGATGCAGGATACGAGGATCGGCGATACCGACATTCCCAAGGGTGCAAAAGTCATCATGTGGTACTTGTCGGGAAACCGGGACGAAACCGTGTTTGCCGATCCCGATGTGATCCGCTTCGATCGAGCGAACGTCAATCAGCACCTTTCGTTCGGGTTTGGGATCCATCGCTGCATGGGGCTGCGCCTGGCGGAACTGCAGTTGCGAGTGCTGTGGGAGGAACTGCTCGCGCGCTTCGATGGCGTCGAGCTGGTGGCACCGGCGAAGCGGACGCGGGCGATCGCTCGCAACGGCTACAAGGAACTGATGGTCCGGCTGAAGCCCAGACGATCCGCGCGGCGCTGTCTTTGACCCATCACGAGGTGCTGCTGTGAACGCTATTGCGAAACCGCGCCCGCCGATTTCGAACCGCGACTTCGACTTCTTCTACCGCGGACTGAGCGAGCGCCGTCTGCTGGTGCAGAAATGCTGGGAATGCGGGCGACTGCGCAATCCACCTTCGCCCATGTGCGCCGCCTGCTGCTCGTTGGCGATCGAATACGTCGAGTGCAAGGGCGAGGGGACCGTCTACAGCTACACCGTGCATCACCATCCGGCGCTGCCGGGCTTCAGCACGCCTCACAGCATCGTTCTGGTCGAGCTGGATGAAGGCGTCCGCATGATCGGTGCGATCGCAGAGCTCGGCGATCCGGCCAGCGTCATCGGCGCGCGCGTCTCGATCGAGTGGACGCGCAGCGACGACGTGGATTCTTTCCGCTTCGTCAGGAATGTCTGAAGACCATGCCGACGTTCGTTGCGACGCTACAGGATCGCTGCTCATGAGAATCAGCAATGTCGCCGTGATCGCCGGGGTCGGCGCCACGGACTTCTCCAAGAATTCGGGACGCAGCGAGCTGCGGCTCGCAGCCGAGGCGGTGACGGCGGCGCTGCGCGACGCTGGCATCAGCCCGGCGGAAGTGGACGGCTTCTGCACGTTCGTCATGGACAACAACGCGGAGAATGAACTTCAGCGAGCGGTGGGCGCGGGGCCCTTGACCTTCTTCAGTCGCATTCACTACGGTGGCGGTGGCGGCTGCGGCGCGGTTCAACAAGCCGTGCTCGCGGTGGCCGCCGGCATTGCCAACGTCGTCGTTTGCTATCGAGCCATGAACGAGCGCTCGGAATACCGGTTCGGCGGCCCGACTGCCGGCGCGCCTACCAGTGAAGGCGTCGTGGCCGCCTACCATGCGCTTCACGGGTTGCAGACCGCCGGCGCGAAAATGGCGATCAGCATGCGCCGCTACATGCATGAAACCGGAGCGCGACCGGAAGATTTCGCGAACGTATCGCTGGCGGCACGACGCCATGCCGCGGTGAATCCCGCGGCATTCTTCTATAAGAAGCCGATCACGCTCGACGATTATATGAACTCGAAGATGATCGCCGACCCGCTGCGACTGCTGGATTGTTGCCAGGAGTCCGATGGCGGTGTCGCCATCGTGGTCACTCGTCGCGACCATCCGGCCGTGTCGCAGCGCCAGGCCGTTTCGATTCTGGCCGCGGCGCAGGGCATGGCGCCGGGAACGTTCAGCCTGATGAACTACTACCGAGACGACATTTCGCCGCGTGACGAAGTGGCGCTCATGGCGCGCCAGCTCTATGAGCAGAGCGGCCTGAGCGCACGCGACATGCAAGTGGGCATCATCTACGACCACTTCGGTCCGGCGGTGCTGCCATCGCTGGAAGCGTGCGGATTCTGCGAGCCGGGCGAAGCAAAGGATTTCGTGAAGCACCGCAATGTCGAGATCGGCGGAACCCTGCCGATCAATACGCACGGGGGACAACTCGGCGAAGCCTACATTCACGGCATGAATGGCATCGTCGAAGCTGTGCGCCAGGTGCGCGGGGAGTCCGTCAACCAGGTCGCAAACGTACACAACGTGCTGGTGACCTCGGGCAGCGGCGTGCCGACCAGCGGCTTGATTCTCGGCAAACTCTAGATTCGCGGCAGTCGGCACTCGCAACCCCAACGGACGTTTCACGTGTCGGAGCAACATCAGATTCTGGAAACGACGCGGCGGCGCTTGCCAGGGACGCCCGAGCCTGCCCGAATTCTGCTCGGCGCCGGCGGCATTCGCCTGGCGGCCGATTGCTGGGGCGATCCATCGCGTCCGCCGGTCTTGCTGTTGCATGGAGGCGGACAAACTCGCCACGCGTGGGGAACGACCGGGCGGATGCTGGCGGATGCCGGCTTCCATGCGGTGGCGTTCGACGCGCGCGGGCACGGCGACTCGCAGTGGGCCCCGGATGGTCGATACTCATCCGACGCGATGGTCGACGATTTGCAAGCGGTGCTCGGCCAGCTGTCCTCGACGCCACCGATCCTGGTCGGCGCTTCGATGGGTGGCAATATCAGCCTCATCGCCGTGGGCGAGGGAACGGTAGCCGCGCGCGGGCTGGTTCTAGTCGATATCACTCCTCGGCTGGAGTCGCAGGGCGTTGCGCGAATTCGTCTGTTCATGGAGGGGCGCCCGGAGGGGTTCGCATCACTGGAGGAAGTCGCCGACGCGGTGGCTCTGTATCGGCCGACGCGCCCGCGGCCCAAGGATATTTCCGGTCTAGCCAAGAACGTCCGGCAAGGAAGCGACGGCCGATTGTACTGGCATTGGGATCCGCGGATTCACACCTTGCGAGGCGATGATGAGCAGCGAACGGCGCGACTGCATCGATGCGCCGCGAATCTCACGATTCCCACACTGCTGGTGCATGGTTTGCTGTCGGATGTCGTGAGCGATGCCGGGGTGCGCGAGTTCCTGGAGCGCTGTCCGCACACGCGCTACCTGAGCGTGGCAGACGCCGGGCACATGGTGGCAGGGGATGCGAATGACAATTTCGCAACGGCGGTCCGCGAGTTCTTCAGTCAGGTAACGACGTAAGTGTGCAATCCACACGCGCGCGCTCCAGCGAGCTTGCGCGAGCGGTCGCAGACACCAAACACTCATTTCAAACACTCATTCACAGAAACCAGCAATGCGCGGTGAACCCGATTGCCGACGCTGCGTGCGGGAGGGGGAGAGCGACCATGTCCGAGATTCTGCAGTCGATCGATGAGACCTGCGATGCGATCAAGAAGCGTATCGATCGTGCCTACCTCGCCCAGTGCGGCAGGACCGGCGAGTGGCCGGAGAAGCTGTTTCGCCTATGGGCGGACACCGGGCTGCTGGCCATCGGGCTGCCTGAAGCCTATGGCGGCGCGGGCGGCAACCTGCGAGAAGTGGTCTATGCCCATGACCAGATCTTCCAGGCCGGTCTGATGATGGGCAGCACGGTGACCAATCACATGGTCCGGCTGCCGCTGCTTAAGCATGGCACCGAGGCCCAGAAGCAGAAGTACCTTCCGGCCACCGCGGCAGGCGAAAGATACTTCGCGTTCGCGGTCACCGAGCCGGATGCGGGCACCAATACGTTCAAGATCCGGACCTCCGCCAGGAAGATGCCGAACGGCGAGTACCGTCTCAACGGCACGAAGTGTTTCATCACCGGTTTCAGTCATGCATCCGACGCACTGGTCGTGGCGCGCACCACCAATCCGGAGAACAACTCGACCGGCTTGTCGTTGTTCATCGTAGATACCAAGACGAAGGGAATCTCGGCGACGCCGATGGATATCGGGCTGTATTTCCCGGACAAACATTACGTGGTCAACTTCGACGACGTGGTGGTGCCGGCGGAAAATATTCTGGGCGGCGAGGGCAAGGGCCTGGACGCGCTGTTCGATTGTTTGAATCCGGAGCGGCTGCTCGTGGGTGCGCTGTGCCTGGGCGTCGCGGACTATGTTCTCGGGCGCGCGGCTGAGTATGCGAAAACCCGTGCCCCGTTCGACGTGCCCATAGGCAAGTACCAGTCCGTGCAACACCCGATGGCCATCGCCAAGGCGAGGATCACCGCTGCGCGAGCGCTCATGTATTCGGCCTGCGAGAAGTACGATTCGGGCCAGAGCGCGGGACTGGAGTCGAACATGGTCAAGTACCTGGCGTCCGACGTGTGCAAGTTCACGACCGACATCGCCATGACGACCTTCGGCGGGTCGGCCTTCGACATGGCGACCGATCTGATTCCGTTCTTTCTGCACGCCAAGCTCAACGAAGTGGCGCCGGTGAACAACAACATCATCCTCAGCTTCATCGCCCAGAAGGGGCTGGGGCTGCCCAAGTCCTACTAGCTCGAACGCATGAACTATCCGATCCTGTATTGGCAAGACGTTGAGGTCGGTCAGGAGCTGCCGGCCCTGGAGTACGACCTTACGCATCTGCGGCTCGTGGCCTTTCTGCGCGCCACCGGCCTGTACGACTATGTGCATTTCGACCGGGAGTACGCCAAGGCGGCCGGTGCCAGAGATGCATTCATTTCGGCGCCGCATGTGTCGGGATTGTTCAGTCGATTCATTACCGATTGGACCGGCCCCGCCGGCGAACTGCGCTCGATTCGTTTGCAGCTGAAAAACCAGAGCTGTATCGGCGATACGTTGCGCTTCACCGGTCGGGTGACGGGCAAGCATGTCGATGCCTCGGGCGCCCACCTGCTCGATCTGCAGGGTTTGAATCTCGGACACCAGCACGCACCGACCGCAGCGTTGCTCGATGCAACGGTCCGCTTGCCGTCTAAAGGCCAAGTACCCACGGCCGTTGCGACCGCGCCGGCGCCGGACATCGAAGCGACTTGCGATCCTGAAATGCCGGAACAGATCCGCGACCTGCTCGGACGCGAGCGAGAGATCAAACTGGGGCAGGGCCAACCGGTCTCGGCCGCTGACATCCATTTGTGGTGCGAGGCGCTCGAGGACTGGAACCCGATGTACTGGGATGCCGGTTACGCAACCGGCACGGCCACGGGTGGAATCGTCGTGCCTCCGACGGGACGATTCTTCGGCATCGGCTCGGCGGCCAACATGGGGGTCGGCTACATGAAGCCGGGAACATCGATTCCCGAGGCCATCCGGCAGGGCAAGCGCGATCTGGAACTGCTGAAGGAACTGCGTGCGGAAATGATTCGTGCGAATACGCCGTTCACCTTGCCCGGCTACACCGAAGTCGCCGTCGTCAATGCCGAGCATCGCTATTTGAACCGGCTGCGGCCGGGGCAGGCCACGCGAACCTTCGCGCGGATCGTCGGCTGTTCGGCACAGAAGAAGTCGCGACTCGGCGAGGGCTATTTCGTCACCTGGACCGAATCCGTCCGCGATCTGGCGGATGAAGTGAAGACATTATCGACGCTGACCGGATTCTTTTATCGGTGAGCGGGCGATGCGCGTCGAGCCTGAACGCCGGCGCGTTATGAGTAAGGTGATGAGGCGGCGACTTTCCCGAACACCCCGGCAGTGGCTCGGTCCGCTGTGCCGTCTGGAACGGCAACGATGCCGGTACACAGCTGGATGGAGGGCGGGAGCGCTGATAGGCGCATCGTAGTCGATGCCGCGGTTGCATCGGCATTCGATTGGATGTTTCCAGGGTCAGAAGTTTCCGCGCATCAGCGGCCGTGAACTTCGAGTGCGGTGGCGCGGCCTGAACTCGGGCTGAAAACCGGGGCCGCCAGCGCTGGCGCTGGCGGCCCCGAACAAGTCCACTGATCGTTTACGGTCTGAATTCGAAATTGATGCCGTAGGTCCGCGGTGCCGCGGGCATGTTGCGAATTCCGAGGGCGTTCAGAGACGCGTGCACCTTGTAGGTTTCGTTGGTGAGATTGTCGCCCCACAACCGCACTGTCCAAGCACCGCGCGGCGTCGTCCAGGCGACACTGCCTCTGAGCAGGTACAGCTCCTCCTGGCGATCGTAGTTCTGGGAGCTGGGAGCGACCTGGCCGAGACCATTGTCCGCGTCGAAGAAGAAACGGTCGGAGTAGAACACCGACGTGTTGATCTCGAAATCGCCGCCCGCGACCTGTTGCTCGTAACGTGCGCCCAGCGTGTAGGACAACGGCGGGGATTGGACCGTGTCGTTGCCCTTCAGATCCCAGGTGCCCGTCGCAGCATTGTAGTTCGGGGGCAGCGCCAAGCCGCCGCACGGCGCAGGACCTCCCGGCACCACGGTGAAGGTACAGTTGCCGCCGGACGCCGGCCGGTACACGTTGAAGATGCCGTTGGGGTATGACGAGTACTCGCCGTCGAGCAACGCGACGTTGGCGTTCATCGAAAAGCGGTCGGTGATCTGTCCGGCGACTTCGATGTCGACGCCTTTCAACACCGCTTCCGCCGCGTTGACGGTGAAGGTGCCCGACAGGTTGGTCTGCTGCAGCTGCAGGTCTTCGTAGGTGTTGTGGAACGCTTCCACATTGACGCGCGCGCGCCCGTCGAAGAATTCACTCTTCACGCCGGCGGTATAGGCAATCACGGTTTCCGGATTGACGGGAGCGCCGACCGCGGCGGTGAAGCCGGGGTTCATGTTGTAAGAGCCGCTGCGAAATCCGGTGCTGCCCATCGCGTAGATCATGACATCGGGACTAATCTTGTAGTCGAGGCCCAGGCGGCCGGTGGTCTTGGACCAGGTAATGCTGGCGGGTGAGCCCGGCACGGGTGCGTAGTTGAGCGGGGACGTCGGGCTGGTGGCCAGAGAAGCCCGGCTCTCGTACTCGCGATCGTCATGCGTGTAACGCAGGCCGGCCGTGACCTTCAGGCCGTCGATGACTTCGATCGACAGCTCTCCATAACCCGCCCACGACTTGGTGGCCTGATCGACCCAGGAGGTCAGCGAATACAAGCCCGCCGGAACGGACGAGCCGGTCATGATGCGAGGCTGGTTGCCGCCCTGATCGTCGTAGTAGAACGCACCCAGAATCCACTGCAGCTTCGAGCTCTCCGAAGAGAGCACCTGAAATTCCTGCGTGAGCGTCTGTTCCTCGAGGTACTGGGCGGTGTAGTTGATGAATGTCGGCCCGAGGTCTAGGTCCACACGATTCAGGCCGTTCATCTCCTGGTACGCGCTGATGCTCACCAGCCGCACACGATCCAGATTGGCGTCGAGCTTGAGGCTCACGGCCGCGCCCTCCTGCGTCACATAAATGTCGTCATTGGTGTTGACGCGGAACATGCTGGTGGGCGAAGAGAATCCATAGACTGTCCTGGTGCCGGGTGCGACACGCTGGAAGCCGCCGAGATCGCTGCGCAGTCGTCCTGCCCTCGCGGTCACCTTCGCTGTGACATTGTCCGTGAGTTCACCGAGCAGCTTCACCCTGACGTTGTAGTCCCAGCCCAGGCCGATCTCCTCGTTGCGGGTTTCGTTATAGCCCCAACCGTCTTTCTGATTGCGGCCATCGGCCGAAAGATTCACCGCCCAGTTTTCGCCGAGCGGCACGTTCGCATAGACCGAGCCGGTGGTCGTGTTGTAGTTGCCGTAGCCCAGCTGGCCCTCGAACTTGGACTCGCGTTCCGGGTTGCGGGTGAAAATCTGCACCACGCCGGCCGTGGAATTGCGACCGAACAGCGTGCCTTGTGGGCCCTTCAGCACCTCGACGCGATCGAGGTTCGAATATGAGAGCACCGCCGCCGCGGCCGAAGACGGAATGTAGACATCATCGACATACGTCGCGACCGCCGGCTCGATCGTCGGCGCCGAGCCCGTGCTGCCGACACCGCGTATGAAATAGAGCGGGAAGGGGCCGACGCGGTTGGCCTGGAATCCAGGCACGACCTGCGTCAATGCCCGCACGTCGTCGATCTTCAGATCCTGCATCTGCGAGGCGCTCAAGACGGAGATGGAGATCGGCACCTCTTGAGAGCTGCTCTCGCGTCGCGTGGCCGACACCACCACTTCTTCGAGACGGGAGTGATTGTCCGATCCGCTTTGTTCGGCGAACGCCGTTATTGAAATAGGAAGCGCAGTTGCAAACGCGACGCCGGCGGCCAGCGCCCGCGTCCCCCCACAGTTTGACGATCGCATGTAGTTTTCCTCGGTTGAGCGAAGATCGACATGCGCAACGAACCGGGAAGGCTGGCAGCGTTGGTGTTTAGTTCTTCCTTGATGCAATGCCGCGCCGAGCGGCGGGCAGCGGCGCTAACCAATCACCGACAGGTTACGGAACGGTGCGACATGACCCCCTGAAAATGAATGATCATTCATCCATTCTTGGCAATCATATTTTGGAGCCCGGTGCGCGTCAAGCTTATTTTGACGAGATCATTCGCATGGATCGCTCGGCCGGGTGCGCGCCAACGAGATGATGACTATTCATTCATTCGGGTATCGGGGATGGGCAACCTGTCCATGGCGAAATGCTGCTTACGCGGCAATGGGTGTATGGAAGAGGCCGGAACAGTCCGATCGCCATGCGAAGTGATCGAGGTTTGCGGGTTGACCTGCAGTCTTGCCGCATCGCTCGACGGGCGTCCGGCCACTGAGTCCAGCGTGAACACGTCGCTGGTTGTAATAGGTGGCGAACCGATTCAGCTTGCGATGGAGGTCGACGCTGTTCCAGAAGAAGGTTTGATCGAGATACTCGCGCCGAACGGTTCCGATAAGGCGCTCTACAAATGGGTGAGAGCGAGGCACGAAGGGGATGGGCTTGACTTCCTCGATGTCGAGAATGCGCAGATTCGCGCGCCAGCGATGAAATCGGAACAGCGGGTCATGATCGGAACTGAGGCGCTTGGGAAGTAGCTGACCACAGCGGGCTTGGTTGAACATGCGGCAGACACTGATGCCGTCGATATGCGCAGGTTCAACACCGAATCCGACGATACGACGCGAGAAGACATCCATCACGACCATTACCCAGAAGCTTTTCAGCAGGATCGACTCGCAGCGAAATAGATCGACGCTCCACAGGCTATCGCGGGCTTCGGCGATGGCAGAGAGCCACGACGGACCGCCGCCTCCCGACTTTGGGACAGGGTGGTTCGCCAGAATCCGGCGCACTACATCTTTATCGACTTGCAGGCCGAAGGCGTGCGAAATCTGCTGGGCAATGCGAGGACAGCCGAAGCGCGGATTGAGGCGCTTGATCTCGAGGATCGCGGCAATCAGTTCCTTGGACGGTCCCTTGGGGCCAGGGCGGCGCCTGGTGCTGGCGGAAAACAGCCATTGATACTTTCGTCGGGCCAGCGCCCGTTGAAAGCGCAACAGCGTCGCGGGCCTGACGGCGATCGCGCCTTTCAGCACACGTTGAGGAGCAACGAGCATCGCGCCCAGACCCAGCAGGATGCGGTCCAATGTGCGGAGCCTCGGCGCCTTCTTTCGAGATCGATTCAGAATTAGCAGCTGATGTTTCAGAAGCAGCGATTCGGCGATGACGGCGCGGGCACCGCCAGGAGTCACGGTCCTGATGGTCGTGATAATGAAATGAGCTATCAGGACGAACCAATCTCGCATGCTGCGAACAATGACCGAGGCCGGCGATGCTCGCAAGACTATGACTCAGTCGTCTACTGCGGCAGACTTGCAATTCGCCATGGTCACGTTCTTGGCAAGATTCACGGCGATAGTGGCGATAGACATGGATGCTCCTATTCTTTGGGTGTGGCTGAATCACAAGGAGAAGCATCGCACGCCTTCCTTGCGGCGAGGCACCCCGAAACCCATGTCATCATTACTCGGAAAATTCGACCGAAACCCAACAATCATCTGCTCGCTCGAATTCTTTGCAATCCACGCGCCACCGCACTGAGGCCGTATCACTCGCCAGCTCTTCGGCGGAACCTCGAAGAGCGCAGCAAGGGCCACGAAGTCTCTTCGGGTTTTCTTGGAATGCCTGATTCTCTGGTTGAGTGGGTTGGATCCAAGCTTGTGCGGAGCCGACGGCCACGTCGGGCGGGCGCGCATGCGGCCCGCCCGTCCATCAGGCGCTGAGCTGTGTCCGCAGGGCTCCAGCGTCGTGGATGGCCGCCATGTGGATGAAGCGACCGTTGCGCACGGTGTAGACGGCGTACTCAGTCACCTGGAACGACTTGCCGCTCGGCGCGACGCCGAGCCATTTCCTCGCAGGCGTGCCGAAATTGGTCAGACGTGCGCCGAGCCGATCGCCATCGATGATCAGGCTGTCCAGCCGCCAGCGGAGATCCGGCACGGCCTCGGCGTCGCCGGTCAGCACAGCCATCACGTCAGCGCGGCTGCCCGGGTTCCCGTTCAGGGTCACCGAGTCGGCGATAAATTCAGGCATGCGATGAAATTCATGCGCGTTCAGCGCGGCGATGTAGCGGTCATAGAACTGTCTGAGGTCAGGGTTTGACATTTCAGTCTCCTTGGAAATCGTGCGGGCATTTTGCGGGGATGGCTCTGCAGCAAGGGCACCGGCGGAAATGAGAGCGATCGTCGCGGCGGAAAGCGATGCTTGGGTCACGAAGTCTCTTCGGGTCTTCATTCGTCGTCTCCATTTGAAATATTCAACGTCGCGGACGGCTTAGGCGAGCAGCCCACCATCGACCGTGATGATGGTCCCCGTGAGATGCCTTGCCGCTGGGCTTGCGAGGAAGGCGACGGCTGCGGCGATGTCCACTGGTGCGGCGAAGCGCCCAAGCGGTGTAAGGCTGCGCTGGTAGTCCGCGCTCTCGCCGTTGGCCGGGTTCATATCGGTATCGGTCGAGCCTGGTTGGACCAGATTGGCAGTGATGTCCTTCGGACCCAATTCTTGCGCCAGGCCACGCGTAAACGATTGCAGGGCCGACTTGGTCATGTAGTAGACCGTTCCCGGTACGCCAACGATGCGGTCCGCCCCGGCGGAGCCGATGGTGATCACACGACCGCCCGCTCCTAGGTACGGAATGGCAGCCTGCGTGGCCAGCACAGGTCCGCGGACGTTGACCGCAAGCAGCGCGTCGATGTCCGCAACACTGAAATCGGCAATCGTGCTGTAGAGCGCGATACCGGCGTTGTTGACGAGGATATCCAGGCCGCCAAGCACGCCGACGGCTTCGTCGACCGACCGCTTGATGGCGGCCGGATCAGCGCTGTCGGCCCTGATGGCCACGCTCCGGCGGCCAAGTCCCTTGATAGAGGCCACAACTGACTGTGCGCGATCTGCAGAATTCTGGTATGTCAGCGCAACGTCCGCGCCGTTTTTCGCGAGCGCAATCGCGATGGCAGCTCCAATGCCCCGAGAGCCACCGGTCACCAATGCTCGTCTTCCTTTCAATTCACTCATCACACGCTCCTCATGTATCGAAACTCAAAAAGAAATATCTAGAGCAATTCGTTAGGTCGCTCTTCCAAGCTTTCGTAAGGGCAGGCCATTGAGGTCTTCTGGCGGCTTTAGCCGCCAATAGGGTTGAGCCCGAACTGCGCCCTGATCCCTGCTATGAATGTGGCGTCGTCTGCTGATTTTCGGTTTGAGAGAACCTGCGAGGCGTCCGGGCCCGCCTCGTAGCGCAGACGATCAGTCCCGTCTGTCACCGCGGTGTAGACGACCTCGGCGATTTTCTCGGGTGCGGACGCGCTCTCCATCATCGGACCGAACGTGTCCATGAGCTTCTGTACGAGCGGCTGATACCCGGTGAGCTCCGGGTCGTTGTTGAAGTCGAACGAACGACCGCCGAAATCCGTCTTGATCATCCCCGGCTCGATGATCTTTACGCGTATGCCAAGTGCGCTGAGCTCGTAGTGCAGGGATTCGGAGAGCCCTTCCACCGCGAATTTGGTTCCGTGGTACAGCGTCCCGAGCGGGAATGCGATCCGTCCGCCGATGGACGAGACGTTCACTATGGTGCCGCCCTTGTTAGCGCGGAAGTGAGGCAGAACCGCGCGTATCGTCGCCAGTAGACCGAGCACGTTCACGTCGAACTGGCGACGCATCTTCTCCAGCGGTGTTGCTTCGAGCGGGCCGTAGGCTCCATAGCCCGCGTTGTTGACGAGCGCGCCGATCCGGCCGAACTTCGCGAGGCCCGCTTCGACCGCCGACTGGATGGACTGCGAGTCCTGGACGTCTAGCCGCGTCACCAGCGTATGGTCGAGCTTCGTGAGTTCGGTCTCCTGGTCCGGCGACCGCATCGTTGCGATCACGTTCCAGCCTTTGGCATGGAATAGTTTGGCGGTGGCCCTGCCAAGGCCGCTTGAGGTTCCGGTGATCAGAATGGTCGTGTCCATGTCGTTCTCCTGAGTCTTGAAATTCTGTTTGCGATGAGCGCGCAACGTGCCTTTCTCGGCTAGTGGGGTTGAGCGATGGGACCGAGCCCAAAGCCGCCATCGACGACGAATTCGGACCCGGTGGAGAACGCCGCGTCGTCGGACGCGACGAACAAAAACATAGGCGGCGATCTCGTCCACCAAGGCCATGCGCGGTATGGCGAAGTCATCGACAGGCACCAGCTCCATACCCGTCTTCAGGTCATAGGCGAGCGGCGTGTCGATGATTCCGGGATGCACGGAGTTGACGCGGATGTTGTCTCGCGCCAGCTCGTACGCCGCCGTACGTGTCAGGCTGCGGATTCCCCACTTGCTGGCGCCATTGGCCGCGAGACCCGGCGTGCCGTGGAGCCCGGCAATGGACGAAATGTTGACGATGGGTCCGCCGCCGGCCTTCCGCATCGAAGGCGCGGCGGCACGGATACCCAGGAATGTGCCGGTGAGGTTCGTCTCGATGACCGTACGCCACTGCGCGAGCGGTACAGTTTGGACTCCTCCAACGGCGAGGTATGCGGCGTTGTTGATCAGTACGGACAGCGGACCGCGTTCCTTTTCGGTCACGTCGAGTGCAGTAAGCCAGGAAACCTCGTCGGTAACGTCGAGGTCGACGAAGATGGCGTCCCCACCGATCGCTTTCGCTAATTCGAACCCCGGCTTCTCCTTGTGACCGGTTACAACGACGGTCGCTCCTTCTTTGGCGAGGGCGTGCGACATCGAAGCGCCCAGCACGCCAGCCGCGCCGGTGACCATGACGATCTGGTCGGAGAATCTCTTTGAGTTCGTTGCCACAACCCGCCTCACTTGTTCCGGACGTCTCTCTCGTCCGTGGAGCAAATGTGGCAGGCCCGGGTGGCCTCTTGTAGCCGGTCGGCTGGTATGACAGTGTTGACTGTATGTCCACACCGCTCTTGCCTCCGTCGCTATTGCAGCTGCTGTCATTCGTCCGTGTGGCGGAGGCCGGCTCCTTTTCAGAGGCCGCCAGGCGATCGAATTGCTCGACTTCTGCCATGTCGAAAGCGGTAAGCAGACTGGAGAAGGCCAAAGGCGTTCGCCTGCTTAACCGGACGACCCATTCGCTCTCACTGACGCTGGAGGGCGATCATCTGCTGGCAGTCGGGCGCAAGCTCGCGTCAGAGGTCGAGCTCGCGGAAGAAGCGTTCGCCGAACTCGGGCATCGGGGCGAGGTGGGACGCGTGCGGATCAGCGCGCCGCCTTCGTTCGCCAAGCGATGCCTTATGCCTGACCTGCCAAAATTCCTCGACACGAATCCGAACATCAGCATCGAAATCGAGTTCATAGACGATTTCCTGAACATGGCCGTTCGTGGCATCGACCTTGCGATCGGTTCGGGTGACATTTCAGGTTTGCCAGGCCACTCGGCCCGCAGGATCTGCACCTTCCCGTGGTTGGCCTGCGCCTCGCCGGAATATTTCCGCAGGCACAGCGCACCGCGAACTCCTTCAGACCTGAGTAGCCATCGTCTTATCGGCTTTCGCAACCGCGTTACGGGGCAGCTCGACAGCTGGAAGTTTCGCGATCCGGCAGACGGCGGCATCATTCGCCACGCTCCAAGTCCGCGCCATACCTTCGACGATCCGGAAGCTGCCTGGGAGATGATCCGCGCGGGCGTCGGCATCGGATACGGTCCCGCCTGGATGGGCACGCAGGACTGGGAGCGCGGCACGGTGGTTGAGACGCTGCGCGAGTGGCGATACGCGGAAGTGCCGCTTCATCTAGTTCGAATCGACAAGCGGATGACGCCGAAGCGGGTTCATGCCGTGCAGAAGTTCATCGTCGACCGGACCCGTGCATGGCGCGAATCATTCGCTCGTCACAGCGGACGCCACTCGAGAGGCAATTTCGGGCAATTAGATTGAAGGCGGAAATCCCCGGGGCGTTGCCATCAATCGAGATCTGCGCGCCGTACAGCTGTCACTCGGTCATACCAAGATCGAAAGCACAGTTCGATATCTTGGCATCGAACTAGACGATGCGCTCGAGATGGCGGATCAGACTGACGTATAGGGACTGGCGCCCGCAAGAGAACGCGGCCCCATTTGCGGGCGCTTTCGGCCAGGAGCGGACGTCCTCGCTCCCGGTTGCGAGCCGCGGCGGGAGAACCATCACACCAGTGGATTTACAGAGAGCGCGTGAGGCTGCCGTAGAGAAAGCAGTCAACTCCCATGCCTAGTGCATACGGACCAGGGCGCCTTTTTCGTCGTAATACCGAACCTGGTCTCCACCAACTTCGGCACTTCGAATAGAGGCCGACGACGCAGGCCAGATGAAGTCGTCGATCAGCACCCATTCTCCGTTCGTGGGCGCGTAGGCAAGAAACCGATCCTGAGCAGCTCCCGGAATCTCCAGCGCGTACAACGCAACGGGCTGATCCAATGCCAGCACGGAATATCCATAACCGGGAAACATCAGCTGATAGAGGGCGTCCTGAGCGGCCTCGCGGGTTGGATATGTTCTCGAAACGGGCGCCTCGCGCACGAGCCGGAGGACTTTGGGCAAGACATCCCGCGGCAAATTGTTGGGGTCGTCCCGGTACTCGTCAAAATCCGCATACGTCCTTGAGAGAGGGATCGTGCCTCAGTATGCGACGCTAAGGCGGAGGTTCGCCCTCTCGCCTACAGGCTTCGGAGGGCAGCGCATCCCGCATTTCCTGAAGGCACGTCATGGACGTGGAGGCGATACTTCGCCCAAGAACCGATGCGACATTAGCGAACAAGCACTACTTGCTTCGCTAGCACTGCTCCATTGGCGTCGCTGAAGTAACGAACCTCGTAACGACCCGTAGTTGCCGGCGCCACCAGCTTCGCCGGTGATCCTTTCTCTGTTTCATGACGATTGGACATCGAGTAGTTACTCGACGGCAGATCGGGTGCAGCAATGAAGATGAGATCGTTCGGTGCGTTGGGCCCGTCCCAGGAGAATTCCAGTACAGATCCGGGAGACACTGCCTTTGGCGTATCAAGGCGTACCTTGGCTTTTGTGACTTCAAGGGGCACGCGGGCCAGGATCGCTCCATTGACGTAGCTGATGTAACGAACCTCGTAACGACCCGCAGTTGCCGGCGCCACCAGCTTCGCCGATGGTCCCTTGGCTGCGTCATGACGATTGGACATCGAGTACTTATTCGACGGGAGATCGGATGCAGCTATGAAGATGAGATCGTCCGGCGCGTTAGGCCCTTCCCAAGTGAATTCCAGCGCGGATCCGGCAGACACTGACTTTGGCGTATCAAGGCGTATGTTGGCTTTGGTTACTTGAAGGGGTACGCGGGCCAGGATCGCTCCATTGACGTAGCTGAAGTAACGAACCTCATAACGACCCGCAGCTGCCGGCGCCACCAGCTTCGCCGGTGATCCTTTATCTGTCTCGTGACGATTGGACATCGAGTACTTATTCGACGGGAGATCGGGTGCAGCTATGAAGATGAAATCGTCCGGCGCGTTAGGCCCTTTCCATGGAATGTCGATGTTGGATCCAGCTACGGCGCTCGCGGGTGCGTCGATAGCGACTGGGTCGCTCGCGCGCGCATTCGCCGGTTCGAGCTTCAAGAGTTGTCGGGAAACGGCGGGTGTCGCTTGGATTGAGGCAGCCTTTCGATACGACTCGCGCGCGCCCGTGGTATCTCCCAGTGTCCGCTGCGCGTCTCCCTGCAGGCTGAAGCCGGCTCCCCGCAAGGACGGTAGATTTTGCATCGAACGCGCCAGCTCCAGCGCCTTCCGGGCCGAGGCCTCGCTGCGGAGCCAGTCGCCCGGCTCGATCACCCTGGGACTAAGCGCCGGATCGAACACGCCGGTGGTGGCGTTCTCGAAGATGCGAGTTTCTCCGGAACTGCGCGCCACTTCATTCGCAAGATTTTGCACACTTGGCATCTTCACGATCGCCGGCGAGGCCCGTTCCGCCTCGCGCAACGCACGAGCGGCGAGCGCAGGCCAGTTCAACGCGTTCAGTACCTCCGCCGCGTGCACCCAGCGGCCGCTCTCGGGCAAGTTCGGGGTGTGCTGTGCCACCGCCCTCAGGACGGTTTTCAGCACGAGATCCGACGCAGCATCATCGGGTATCGTGCCCGACCCATCACCTTCACCCAGAGACCGGTCGAGGTCACCCGCGGCTTCGTCCACGACGGCGACCTGCTGCTGGATCAGCTGCGGGAGATTCGGCACGCGAACCACGACGAGGCGCTCTGGTGAAACGTCGGTTCGCAATTTGAAATGGTACTCGGTGGCGCGGGCACCGAACCCAAGGGCCAAATGCATCACTTGTGGCTTGTTCGGCAGGAGCTCTCGTGGCGTGTCGTCCGGCCACAGGTGCAAGCCAGGGTCCGAGATCTCCGCGATCGTGTAGGTCAGTTTCCTGCGGCCCATATTCACGAGGCGTGCGGGTTGCGTGCCGAACGGGTTCGTGAGCGCAATAGCGGCATCATCGCCTTCGGTGGTGAAGTCGGGGGTCTCGAGCCTCGGTGCGAAGTCTGCACTTACAAGGGGCCGCAGCGCGCGCTGCACGACCATGAACGAGTCATGCTGAGGCCGATCGGGCTTCACGATGCCAATGTGATTCTCCGCAATCGCGAGCGCCGGGCTATCGCAAAAACGGGTTGCGCTTTCCCACGGAACGATCACTGAAACGCCAGTCTGCAGCTTCTCGTATGCACAATGGATGGCAGGCCGCGTGGCAGGATCGAGTTTCTTCCAATCGTCGTTCATCGTACGCAGGAAGATATTGCGATTCGCCGGCAGCATGTGCTCGAGGGCGTCGTTATTCGCGATCTCTTTGGCGATGAGGGTGATTTGCGCGCCCTCCTGAGGGGTCCCGAAGAAGACGATGACCGGCGATCTCTCCCGAACGTCGGGGTTTTGCAGGAGCAATCGCAATACGACCAGACCGCCCATGCTGTGATTCACAAAGACGATCGCGGGATAGTCGAGGACTTTTTCGTTCTCCAGCCTCGCATAGAGCGTGTTGGCTGCCTCGTCGATGCCGAACGAGCCGCCCTTGAAGAAGTTTGAGGTGTAGCCGAACGCGAAGATGTCCACTTTCGGTCCGACCTCTGGATCGTTCTTCAACAGATCGAAGAAACTCGTGCCGGAGCTTGTCCATGTGCCCAGCGTGTCGCCGAATATTCCGTGCACGAACACGACCGCGATCTGCGCGTGTGGGGTGTGCTGCCCGAGCCATCTGGGGTCCGTTGAGTTTGGAGCTTTTGCCGCGGCCAGCGCGGTTGCTTCGTCAGCCTTTTTGGAGCAACCCGTAAGCGTGACCGCGAGGGTCACAGTGAGGGCCATGATCCCTAAACAGCGAGCCAACTCTTCCCGTACGTGACGATCCATCGCAGCTCCTTGGACTAGTGCCTGCTCGTGATTATACGCGCGCGTACGCAGCACTGAGCGCATCCGCCAGCATGGTGCACTGCCTGCTTGAGCAGATTTGCGCCCTGATACAACGGGATTTTCACCTCCTGCAGGAGGGGCCCTCTGACAACCACTGGGTCGGCTCGTCAGTCTCAAGTGCGCCTGGGAACAGGACTACTTGAGCGACCCGTAACGAGAGAACAACCAATCGTCCGCTTTGGGTCGTTAGCTGTCGGTATACAAAATGCCTGCCTTCGGCCGGAGCGGACATTGAGGTAAGCGGAGTCACACCAATAAGGCCATCGCCGGCGCAACCGGACTCAGTGCACCAGAGACCGAGTCTCCCGCAGTTATCGACGACGTCCTGATTCCAACATCATTTTTAAGACTTCAATTGCCGGAACCAGTCTTTGACCAGGATCCCTAGGCGATGAATTTCATCTGCGGACATCGCGCAGCTGTGTGCTATAGGTCCGCGCAACAGGTTGAGGGCGTGGAGAACACGTCCGATAGCCGCCTTGTTGTGAAATGCCGGCTCAAGAACGTCCCAGTTCGAGGCGATGATCATCGAAAGTTCGCCGAATGTAGTGTAATTGATCATGCTCTCGGAACGCGGGGTAATAGCGTTTTCGGCTTCACGCTGCTTGTTCTTTTCCGCACTTGCCTTGATATCGGTGGGTACTCTCTGCGTGTCCCACCAATTCGTGCCCACAGCGTCCGTTAGCCGTCGCACGATGAGCTGCCGAATCTTTTGCTCTAGACAATAGAAGACCTGGTAGTACTCAGCCATCTCGGCGGCTTCTTCGCGGAGGCTGCTCTCGAACTGCGGGTATTCAGAAACTGCACTCGTCAATTCAGCCTTACGCGCCTGTCGCTCCGAAAATCGCCGTTCCGCTGTCGCTTTAATATCAAAGAATGTGAACCGGTCGTTGCCCGTGCGCATCCACTTTTTCATCAGGCGCTGCCATATCGCGCGAAAGCCTTCTGCGCTGTAGCGACCGCCGTTGCGGGTACAGATTACGAAATCGCTTTTCTTCGCTAGGGTCCTGCACTCGTCAAGCACTTTGCGAATCTCGGGTGTGATTTCAACCTCAATCTTCTTACGAGCAGGATCACGAAAGAGGATGACGTTGTCGTGCACTTGATCCCAGCGCACGGTTAGAATCTTTCCTTGCGGCCTGCGCGTGTACATCGCCAAGTCCATGGTGAGGCGCATCCGAGGTTTCGCTAATTTGCGCACTCCCTCGAACTCTTCTTCCGTGAGGTTTCGAACGCCGGTGCCCTTCGATGCGTTGCGCCGCACGTTAGAGCAGACATTGTGTGTGATCCAGCCCCATTCCACCGCCACACTGAGTACAGCAGACAACACGGCCACGTTTCGATTTCGATGTATGGCGCCTTTGAGTCCTTCGCGCGCACGCAGATAAGCCTCAATGTCCTGTTTCACTATCTCGCCGGCGACACGGTCTCCGAATGCTTTTCGGAGATACTCAACGTGCCTGCCATAGTCTTTGCGAGTTCGACTCGCCGGTAGGGTTGGCAGTACGTCTCTGACGTAACGATCAAGCAACTCGTTTACCGTGCGGGTGTTTGAGCTAACTGAAACGTGCATCCGATTTGCATCCTATTATTCTTATGGCGAACAAGGCGTGGCCATGTTAGCGCAGGCGATCCTATGCGGACGAGATGAGCACGAGGGGGAGGCTTAAGAAACGGAGGTAGGGGTAGCGCACGTCCCAAGCTTGCTTTTGCTTCCGTTCTGCTGCCACGGAGCTTTGGCATGGGTTCCAAAGTGACACCAAGATCGACACCAAGGCGTCTACAGAGGTGACACCAAAGCAAGAGTTCGGAGGGAAATATGTTGTAGAATCAATGGTCGGGGTGACAGGATTCGAACCTGCGACCTATACGTCCCGAATACTCTGGCGCGCTGTCCGCAGTCGTTCGCACCAGTACGCCAAAGCCTATAAAAAC
>Ga0157380_10000490_pt1 | contig 24110 bp, 17 predicted proteins | sample S35metaG_FD_119757 | JGI IMG/M metagenome (GOLD analysis project Ga0157380, IMG submission 119757) | Switchgrass rhizosphere microbial communities from Kellogg Biological Station, Michigan, USA - S3-5 metaG | ecosystem: Host-associated > Plants > Roots > Rhizosphere > Soil | place: USA...
CCCCATGATGCCCCACACCGTGCCGAAGAGGCCGACGTACGGACTGGTGGAGCCGATGGTCGCCAGCATCGACAGGCCCTGTTCGAGCCGATCGCTTTCCTTGAGCAGCGACACCCGCATGCCGCGTCGGGCCGCTTCGATCAGCTGCGCCGAGCCGATGCTCGCGTGCTGGCGCATGCGGCTGAACTCGCGAAAGCCCGATTCGAAAATGCTTTCCATGCCCTTGGTGACGCGGCGGCTCTGGTCGATGGAACGGAACATCGCCGACAGGTCGCCGCCCGACCAGAACGCTTCTTCGAAGCGATCCGATTCGACGCGGGCTCGCCGCAACTCCGACCGCTTGCGCAGCATGATGGCCCACGACGTGATCGAGGCGATCAGCAGCAGGACCATCACGATCTGTACGATGAGGCTGGCGCCAAGCACCAGCTCCAGAGGCGATAGATCACCCATCATTTAGCGATTTCCTCCAACCCGCAATCTCTTGCAACATCGCCTCCGGCATGGACCGGGGACGAAACTTCTCTACATCCAGGCAGGCGATCCGGATCCGGCCCGTGACCAGCACGCCGCTGTCGGCGGCCGGATCGGCCCCCGCATTTTCAATGCCGCGCACGATATCCTGTTTGAACGTCAAAGAAGCACGCCGTGACTCTGCAACCTCGCAGGTAGCCTGCAGAAGATCGCCGTAGCGCGCTGGTGTACGGAAATCTACCTCGGCGCGCACCACCACGAACATCAGGCCCTCGCGCTCTTTCAGCTCCGTCTGTTCGATACCGAGCGAACGCAGCCATTCGGAGCGGGCACGCTCCATGAATTTCAGGTAATTCGCGTAGTAGACGATACCGCCCGCGTCCGTGTCTTCCCAATAGATCCGAATCGGCCAACGAAATGCGTTGTTCATGGCTCACGAAAAAGATCGCCGCTGACGTGAGGGCGTTCGGGCACGGCCAATCCGAAATGCAGATAGGCATGGCGGGTCGCAACCCGGCCGCGTGCAGTGCGCATGATGAAGCCCTGCTGAATCAGGAACGGCTCGATGACGTCTTCGATGGTGCCGCGTTCTTCACCCAGCGATGCCGCCAGGCTTTCCACGCCGACCGGCCCGCCGTCGAACTTGTCTATGATCGCGAGCAGCAGCTTGCGATCCATCACGTCGAATCCCTGCGGATCCACATCCAGCAGGTCGAGCGCCGCTTCCGCTACCTCGTCGGTGATGCGTCCCTGAGCTTTGACCTCTGCGAAGTCACGCACGCGGCGCAGCAGCCGGTTGGCAATTCGCGGCGTGCCTCGCGAGCGCTGGGCGATGCGATCGGCCCCGCTCTCATCCGTGGACACGCCGAGAATAGACGCGGACCGTGCCACGATGGTCTGCAATTCCCGCTGATTGTAGAACTCGAGCCGCTGCACGATGCCAAAGCGATCGCGCAATGGAGAGGTGAGCAGGCCGGCACGCGTAGTTGCACCGACGAGCGTGAACGGCGGCAGGTCGAGTTTGATGGAACGAGCTCCCGGACCTTCGCCGATCATGATATCGAGCTGGAAATCCTCCATCGCGGGATAGAGGATCTCCTCGATCGCCGGACTCAGGCGATGGATCTCGTCGATGAACAGCAGGTCGTTCGCCTGCAGGTTCGTGAGCAAGGCGGCCAGGTCGCCGGCGCGTTCGATCACCGGCCCCGAGGTCTGGCGCAGGTTCACGCCGAGTTCGTTGGCGATGATATTGGCCAGCGTGGTCTTGCCCAGCCCGGGCGGGCCGAAAATCAGTACGTGATCGAGCGCCTCGCGCCGATTGAGCGCTGCCTGGATGAAAATCTCCATCTGCGTCTTGACCGCGGTCTGGCCCACGTAGTCGGACAGGCGCTTCGGCCGCACGGCACGATCGACCTGCTCGTCTTCGCGTTGCGAGCCGGCGGCAACGACGCGATCGACTTCGATGGTCATGGCATTGAGCTCCACTTCCTCCCCCGGTCTCCCGCGGGATTCCCGTTGGTCAGCCGGGGGGAGGATCGAGGTGGGGGCATCCGATGAGGGGTCCTGATCGCGCTCATTTGGTCGCCGCCGCCTGCAGGGCGCCGCGAATCATTTCTTCGGTGGTCTGCACCGACGCATCGACTGCTCGCAACAGGCGCGTCACTTCGGCAGGTTTGTAGCCGAGTGCGATGAGAGCGCTGTAAGCCTCTGCCTGTGCAGCGCCATTCGACGACTCGGTGGGCCGGCCAGGCATGGGCGCAACGGCGCTGCCGACGCCAAGATGCTTGATGCGATCGCGCATCTCGATCAGCAGTCGCTCAGCCGTCTTGCGACCGACGCCCGGGATTCGCACCAGCGCGTCCGCATCTTCGGCTTCGACACACAGCATGAACGCGTCGACGCTCATGCCGGACAGCAACGACAAGGCCAGCTTCGGTCCAACGTTGGAGACTTTGAGCAACTCCCGAAACAGCTTGCGTTCGCGCTCGGTGCCGAAGGCGAACAGGATGTGTGCGTCTTCTCGCACTACCAGGTGCGTGAACAGGCTGACTTCCGCTCCTGCCGCCGGCAGCCCGTAGAACGTGGACATGGGCGCTTCGACTTCATAGCCCACGCCGCCCACGTCGATGAGCAGTTGCGGAGGCTGCTTCGCGGCCAGACGGCCGCGCAGGAAACCGATCATCTTGGACTACTCACTGCGGCGATCGCTCCACCGAGTTGGCCATGGATCTGACCATACCGGCGACGCGAGTGCGCATGGCAAAGCGCAATCGCCAGCGCATCTGCCGCATCAGCGCCCACCGGGCCGTCGATGTCGAGCAGTCGTTTCACCATCAGTTGCACCTGCTCTTTCTGCGCCGCGCCGCTGCCTACGACGGCTTGTTTCACTTCGCGTGCCGCATATTCGTACACCCGCGGGCGCCGCTGGAAAGTCGCGCTCAAAGCAGCACCTCGCGCCTGCCCTAATTTGAGTGCGCTGTCCGCATTACGGCTCAGAAAAACCCGTTCGATGGCGACTTCGTCCGGAAGAAACTGGTTGGCCACTTCGGCCACCGCCGCGAAGATGTCACGCAACCGATCCGGAAAGGCGCCCTGAGTGCGGATCGAGCCGCTGACCACGTAGGTCACTTTCACGCCTACCGTTTCGACCACCGCGTAACCGGTGCACAACGAGCCTGGATCCAGGCCCAGGATCCGCGCCTGCGTAGGAACCGAAACGTCGCAAGTGACAGGTTTCAGCTCGGCGAGGCTCTGCGGGCGCCTGGATCTGCGCAAATTGTCTCCGTAATTCATCGGTGGTCGGCGACCGGTATGATACGGCAAAGCCCGCTGCCTTGACGAACACGATGCCCGACGAGCCTGCCCCTGCCGACCCTGTTTCCTCCGATACCGCGCTCGGTGCGTTGACGCCCGAGGCGCGTACGTTCGTCGAACTGCTGGCGGCACACGACAGCGCAGGTGCGGCAGCGGTGCACCGGGCTCATGCGATCATGGCCATCGTCGCCGGACTGACGGACTACGACGACATTCGCCGTGGCGCATTCCTGTTTCCGCTGCTGGAAGCGCAAAAGATCGCCGAACCGCGTGCCAGCGCCTTGTTTGGCACCTCCGCTCACCAGGTCGCGACTGAATTGTTACGGCTGGGTTCGCTCGGTGTCGCCGTCAGCGGCACACCTTCGCCGCAGCAGGCCGAAGCACTGCGCAAGATGCTGCTCGCCATCATCACCGATCCGCGGCTGGTGCTGATCAAGCTGGCCGCCGTGCTGCATGAGTTGCGCGAGAGCAGGGATGCGCCGCCGTCCGAACGCGAACGAATCGCCCGGGAAACGCGGGAGATCTATGCCCCGCTCGCCAACCGGCTCGGCGTGTGGCAGCTGAAATGGGAACTGGAAGACTGGAGCTTTCGCTATCTCGATCCGGGCAACTACAAGCGCATCGCCGGCTTGCTGGCGACCAAGCGTGTCGACCGCGAAAAGTATATCGAGGACACCATCCAGACCATCCGCGACGAGCTGACGAAGGTCGGAATCGCTTGCGACGTGGCGGGCCGGCCGAAGCACATCTTCAGCATCTGGCGGAAAATGCAGCGCAAGGGGCTGTCGTTCGAACAGCTCTACGATATCCGCGCGGTGCGGGTCCTGGTCGATTCCATTGCCGATTGCTACGCGGCGCTGGGCATCGTGCACAGCCTCTGGCCCTACATTCCCGGCGAGTTCGACGACTACATCGCGACCCCGAAGGACAATCTCTATCGCTCGCTGCACACCGCCGTGATCGGGCCGGGCAAATTGCCGGTGGAAATCCAGATCCGCACCCGTGAAATGCACGACCACGCCGAACTCGGCGTCGCGGCTCATTGGCGTTACAAGGAAGGCGGCAAGGCGAATCCAGCGTATGAACAGAAAATCCTCTGGCTGCGGCAGGTCCTCGAGCCCGCCGACCGCGAGGGCAACGACTCGAACGACGATTTCCTGGAACGCGTGCGCTCGGAAATCTTCGAGGATCGCGTGTATGCGCTTTCGCCCCGAGGCGAAGTCATAGAACTGCCGCGCGGTGCGACCCCGCTCGATTTCGCTTATCACGTACACACCGAGTTAGGACATCGCTGCCGCGGCGCGAAGGTCAACGGCCGCATGGTGCCGCTCACGCATATCCTCAGCAATGGCGACCAGGTCGAGATCATCACTGCGAAGCAGTCCAATCCCAGCCGTGACTGGCTGGTGCCGTCGCTCGGCTATCTCGCTTCACAGCGCAATCGGAGCAAGGTACGCGCCTGGTTTCGCAAGCAGGACGAAGACCAGAATCGCCAGCAAGGCAAACAGCTGCTCGAACGCGAGTTGCAGCGCCTCGCCATTCACAGCGTGACCCTGGAATCCCTGGTCGCCGAGTTCAAGTTCGAGACGGCGGAGCAGTTGTACCTCGCCGTCGGTGAGGGCGAAATCACCATCGCCCAGATCACCGGAGCCATCCAGCGTCGTACGCAGCCGCAAGAGCTGCCGTCGATCGTCCCGAAGCGCCAGCCTACCGCGACGACGCGCCAATCATCGGGCATTACCGTCGATGGCGTCGACGACCTGCTGTCGCACCTTGCTCGCTGCTGCGGCCCGGTGCCGCCTGAAGCCATCCAGGGCTACATCACCCTGGGCCGCGGCGTCAGCATCCATCGCCAGGACTGCTCCAATCTCAAACGGCTGGCCATCGACCATCCGGAACGCGTGATCCCGGTCGAATGGGGCTCGGCGGAGGATCGTTCCTTCCCCGTCGAAGTGAACGTCCGCGCCTTCGATCGCCGCGGACTGGTACGCGATATCAGCTCGGTGCTCGCCGATTCGAAGATCAACATCCACGCGATGAACACGGTAACGGACGCGGGCGATGGCATTGCAGACATGAACCTGAAAGTCACCGTGCACGACCTGCAGGAGTTGTCGAGCGTGCTGACCAGGATTCAAGGGCTGCCGAATGTCTTGAGCGCGAGAAGAAAGAACTGACGCGATCGGTGACAGTCCCCTAAGAGGAGCGAGCTCCTCTGAGCATTCTCAGCACGTACAGCACGAAGATGATCGCCAACGCAATCCCCAACGCATACAGCTGCGTCCCGTCTTTCGCGGTCTCGAAGAACAACCACGCCAGCGACAGGCAGGATGCGATCGGCACGATCGGTCCGCCGGGAATCACGAACGGATCGCCCTCGCCGCGCACATTGCGCTTGCGAAGCACCAGCACGGCGATGGAGCACATGAAGTACAGCAGCAGCGCCGACAGGTTCGCGAAGATCGTGAGCCATTCATAGGTGCCGGTCAGGGCAATCGCGGCGACCATGACGCCGTACAGTGCGATGGCGGTGTTGGGCGTGTGGAATGTCGGATGGACGTTCGTCAGGAACCGGGGGAGGAAGCCGTCGCGACTCAAGGCGAACAGGCCGCGAGGTTCGGAGAGAATGTTCGCGCTGAGATAGCCGAACATCGAGACCACTGCCGCTGCAATCATCACTGCGTGTGCAACTGGCCCGAGTGCGGCACCCGCTGCAGCAGCAAGCGGCGTTCTTCCCGTATTCGCGAGGGCCGGCCCCATGATGCCGAGCGCGACGTATTGGATCGCCATGTACAGAACCGTGGCCGTGCCCAACGCAAGCAAGATAGACAAGGGCACCGTGCGTGCCGAATCCTTCACTTCGCCGCTCGGCACCGTCGCCCCTTCGATGCCTGAAAAGGCGAAGATCACGATGCCTGCCGTTCCCAGCACCGTGCTGGCGCTCGGCACGTCCGTCATCGTGAGATTCGAAGGCTCGACGAAGAATGCACCGATCACGACGAATGCGAGTAACGGCACGAGCTTGACCACCGTGATCGTTTCGAGAACGCGGGCGCCGGTGCGAACGCCGCGCATGTTGAGGCTGACGAGCGCTGCAACGACGATCACGATCAGTGCCTTCGTCAGCCACGGAGCGGGAGTCGCAGTGAAGAGAGCCAGCAGCGAACGGATGAAGCCGCTGAAGACGGCGGACGCCGCGAACATGCCGGTGGTGAATATCAAGCAGCCCGCGACGAACCCCAGCATGGGACCGAGCGCCGTTTCGACATAGGCATATGCGCCGCCGGTTGCATGCACACGGCTGCCGGCTTCCGCGAAGCACAACACGACCAGCCCCATGATGATCGCGCAGGCCACATAGGCCAGAGGCGCTGCCGTGCCCAGCTTGTCTACAGCAATTGCCGGCAGCAGGAAAATGCCGCTGCCCACAATGTAGTTGAAGATGTTGGAGCCGAACTGGCGAACGCCCAGTGCACGCTGGAGCAGCGCATCGGGTTGGGCAGGAGCAGGCGTTGCCATGGTGACTCCGTGGTTCGGGGCACTGCTCGCGGCAGCGTGCCGTGTGGTCTAGACCATTTCCGTTGGTCATCCCCATTCTTCATCCGGAAACCGTTAGCCAATCTTCATCAGGATGCGGAGTGGGGACAGGCACCCGACGCTAGCGCTTCAGGAGCCGGTCCCCTAGCGGTTCGGGAAGTCGATCGCGATCTTGTCCGCGTTGAGGGCCGCTTCGTGCAGCGCTTCCGAAAGCGTCGGATGCGCATGGATGGTCCGCTGCAGGTCTTCGCTGCTGGCCGAGTATTCCATCGCCAGCACGGCTTCGGCGATCAGCTCGCCGGCCATCGGGCCGATGATGTGCACGCCCAGGATCTCGTCGTCATCCACGGCGGCAATCAGTTTGCAGAAGCCTGCGGACGCTTCCATGGCGCGGGCACGGCCACTGGCTGCGAATGGGAACTGGCCGATCTTGTACGCCCGGCCGCTCTTCTTCACTTCTTCTTCCGTCTGCCCTACCCAAGCGACTTCCGGCGCGGTGTAGATGACCGAAGGAATCACCTTGTAATTCACTTCAGCGACCTTGCCGGCGATCAGGTCGGCGACCATCACGCCCTCTTCCTTGCCTTTGTGCGCGAGCATGGGGCCACGCACGAGATCGCCGATCGCCCACACATCGGGGACGCCGGTCTTGCAGTCGTGATCGACTTTGACGAAGCCACGCTCATCCAGCTGCACGCCAGTATTGTCGGCGAGCAGGTTCTTGCTGAACGGACGGCGGCCGATGGCAACGACCACTTTGTCGACTTCGACGGTCTTCTCGCCGGACGCGTCGGTGTACTTCAGCGTGATGCCGGTCTTGCCCATCTGCGCACCGCTTACCTTCGAGCTCAGGCGAATGTCGAGGCCCTGCTTCTTGAAGTGCTTCAGAGATTCCTTGCTCACTGCGCCGTCGGCCATGGGCAGGAACGTATCGAGCGCTTCGAGCACCACGACCTCGGAGCCGAGGCGGCGCCAGACGCTGCCGAGTTCGAGACCGATGACGCCGGCGCCGATCACGCCGAGACGCTTCGGTATCGCGTCGAATTCCAACGCACCCCAGGAGTCGACGATGTCCTTGCCGTCGAACGGCAGGCTCTTGAGTTCGATCGGCGTGGAGCCGGCCGCGAGCACGACCTGCTTGGCGGTGAGTTCTTCCTTCTTGCCATCCTTGCCGGTGAACTCGACGCGACCGCCGCCGAGGTACTTGCCGTGTCCCTGCAAGCCGGTCACGCCAGCGGCCTTGAACAAGCCGGCGATGCCCATGGTCATGTTCTTCACGATGCTGGCGCGACGCTTCTGCATCGCTGCGACATCCATCTCGACACCGCTCGTCTTGATGCCGTGAGCGGCAAATTCATGCTGGGCCCGATGCAATAGTTCAGACGACTCGAGCAGCGCTTTCGAGGGAATGCAGCCCGCATTCAAGCAGGTGCCGCCGAAGGCATAGGAGCCGTCGCGGTTCTGCCATTCGTCGATACAGGCGACTTTCAGCTTGTTCTGGCCGGCACGGATGGCACAGGGATAGCCGGCAGGACCGCCGCCAATGACGATAACGTCGTAATCAGACATGAGAACTCCACAGCGAAAGCGCGGCGCGCAACCTCAATCGAAGTAGCGCCACGCATCGTAGATTGGGATAACCGCAGCGATTTAAACCTGCAGCAACAGCCGCGCCGGATCTTCCAACAGGTCCTTGACTGTCACCAGGAACTGCACCGATTCGCGTCCGTCGACGATCCGATGATCGTAGGTGAGCGCGAGGTACATCATCGGGCGGATCTTGATCTCGCCGTCGACGACCATCGGACGCTCCTGGATCTTGTGCATGCCGAGGATGGCGACCTGCGGCGGATTCAGGATCGGCGTCGACATGAGCGAACCGAACACACCGCCGTTGGTGATGGTGAACGTGCCGCCGGTCAATTCGTCGAGCGTGATCGATCCATCGCGTGCCTTCTTCGCATACGCACCGACAGCACCTTCGATCTGGGCGTAGCTCATGTTCTCCGCGTTGCGCAGCACCGGGACCATCAGCCCGCGATCGGTCGAGACCGCGACGCCGATGTCGTAATACTCGTGATAGACGACGTCGCCGCCGTCGATGGAAGCATTGACCGCTGGGAACTTGCGCAGCGCCTCGATCACGGCCTTGATGAAGAACGAGGTGAAGCCGAGTTTGACGTTGTTGGCCTTCTCGAACTTGTCCTTGTAGCGGCTGCGGATTTCGTTCACCGCCGTCAGGTCGACTTCGTTGAACGTCGTGAGCATGGCGGCAGTGGCCTGAGCCTGTATCAGGCGCTCGGCGATGCGTGCACGCAGGCGAGTCATCGGTACGCGTTGTTCGCCACGAACTCCACCGCTCGACGGCAGCTGCACCACTGTCGATGGCTTTGCGGGCGACTTCGCAGCCGGTTCGGCGGCAGGTGCGGCGCTCTTGCCCGACAGGTGCTGAATCACATCGCCCTTGCTGATGCGGCCATCGTGGCCGCTGCCGGAAATCCGGCTGGCATCGAGCTTGTTCTCCTCGACCATGCGCTTCGCCGCCGGTGCGAGCTTGCCCGATGCAGCCTGTTTCGTCTCTGCCGGTGCGCCTACGTTTGTCTTGGCCGCACCTGCGGCCGGGGCTTCCGCCGGCGTGGCGCTGACTTTCGATGCGTTGGCAGCATCGCGGGGTTCGAGAATCGCCAGCACCTGTCCGCTGGTCACGGTAGCGCCGTTGGCCACCCTCAGTTCCTTGATGACACCGTTGGACGGCGCGGGTACTTCCAGCACCACCTTGTCGGTTTCGAGATCCACCAGGTTCTCATCGCGATTCACGGAATCGCCGGGCTTCTTGTTCCAGGACACGAGCGTGGCATCGGCGACCGATTCGGGCAGTTGCGGAACTTTGACTTCAATACTCATTACATCTTTACCTTCTTCTCCCTCCCCGCACTGCGGGGAGGGTTGGTGGGGGCGTCTCGTGGATGCGTTTGGCTTCTGGTGCGTGTGCTTGCGGCTGGATGTGCGATGCGGCTATTTAGCCGCAGCCTTCAATCGCGTCGTCTGGCGCAGGGATTCTTCGGTGCTGGTGGAACGCAGCGCTGCGTCGACCAGGCCGTGCTGCTGTTCGTTGTGCATTGACGCGATGCCGGTGGCTGGCGCCGCTGCCGGTGCGCGGCCTGCGTACAGCAACACGTGATCCTTCGGCAGCCCTTCCTGCAGGCGATGGCGGATCTGATACCAGCCTCCCTGGTTCTGCGGTTCCTCCTGGCACCACACGACCTCGCGGGCGTTCGAATACTTGCGGATCACCGCGGCATATTCTTCGGCGGGGAACGGATAGAGCTGTTCGATGCGCACCAGTGCGACGTTCTTCAAGCCATCGGCACGGCGCGAATCCAGCAAGTCGAAATAGACTTTGCCGGAACAGAAGACGATGCGGGTCACCTTGGCCTGCTCGATGTCGTCCACTTCGTCGATGACGTTGCGGAAGCTGCCATGCGCGAGATCTTCGAGCGGCGAGACCGACAGCTTGTGACGCAACAGGCTCTTCGGCGTCATGATGATGAGCGGCTTGCGGAACGGCTGCTTCATCTGACGGCGCAGCATGTGGAACATCTGCGCCGGCGTCGACGGTACGCACACCTGCATGTTCTGTTCGGCACACAACTGCAGGAAGCGTTCGAGGCGAGCGGATGAATGCTCGGGCCCCTGCCCTTCGTAACCGTGCGGCAACATCAGCGTGAGGCCGCACATGCGTCCCCACTTCGCTTCGCCGGAGCTGATGAACTGGTCGATGATGACCTGCGCACCGTTGGCGAAGTCGCCGAACTGCGCTTCCCAGATGGTGAGGCAGTTGGGTTCGGTCGTAGAGAAGCCGTACTCGAATCCCACCACTGCCTCTTCGGACAGCAACGAGTCGATGACGGTGAAGCGCGGCTGGCTCGGCGCCAGATTCTTCAGCGGCACGTAAGCCTCGCCGCGACCCTGGTCGTGCCACACGGCGTGACGATGGAAGAATGTGCCGCGGCCGCTGTCCTGGCCGACCAGGCGCACTTCGAATCCTTCGGTCAGCAGCGTCGCGTAGGCGAGCGTTTCAGCGAAGCCCCAGTCGAGCGGCAACTGTCCCGCCGTCATTTTTTCGCGGCCCTGCACGATGTTCGACACCTGCCGATGCAGCGTGAAGTTCGACGGGAACGTGATGAGCTTGCCGGCGAGTTCGCGCAGCTGTTCGATACGCACGCCGGTCGGTACCGGGTGATTCCAATCGGCCTCCTGGTACTTGGTCCAGTCGACGGTGTGCTTGTTACCGATCATGCCGAGCGAATGCTTGGCGCTGGAGCGGCCTTCGTCGAGCGAGGCGCGATAGCGCTCCACCATCCCGTCCGCTTCCTGCATGTTCAGGACATTCTGGCTGACCAGGTACTCGGCGTACTTCTGGCGCGTGGTCGCCTGCTGCCGGATCTGTTGATACATCATCGGCTGCGTCGCTGCCGGCTCGTCCGCTTCGTTGTGACCGCGGCGGCGATAGCAGACCAGGTCGATGACCACGTCCTTGTGGAACTTCATGCGATAGTCGAGCGCCATGCGCGTCACGAACATCACCGCCTCGGGATCGTCGCCGTTCACATGGAAAATCGGCGCTTCGATGATCTTCGCGACATCGCTGCAATACAGGGTCGAGCGCGCGTCCTCCGGCTTGGAGATCGTGAAGCCGACCTGGTTGTTGACGATGACGTGAACGGTGCCGCCCGTGTAGAAGCCGCGGGCCTGCGACAGCTGCAGCGTCTCCATCACCACGCCCTGGCCTGCGAATGCAGCGTCGCCGTGAATCAGGATGGGAGCGACCTTGGTACCCGCTGCGTCGTTACGACGCTGCTGACGTGCACGCACCGAACCTTCCACCACGGGGTTGACCACTTCGAGGTGCGAGGGATTGAACGCCAGCGCTACGTGCACATTACCGGCCGGTGTGCGAATGTCGGTCGAGAAGCCCTTGTGGTACTTCACGTCGCCCGAACCCTGCATGTGGTTGGTGTCGTAGTTGCCTTCGAATTCGTTGAACAGCAGCTGCGGCGACTTGCCGACGACGTTCACCAGCACGTTGAGACGGCCGCGATGGGCCATGCCGATGACGATCTCTTCGATGCCCTGCTGGCCGCCTTGCTGGATCAGGTCGTCCAGCATCGGGATCAGCGCATCGCCACCTTCGAGCGAGAAGCGCTTCTGCGCCGGATACTTGGTGGCGAGATACAGCTCGAGGCCTTCGGCGGTGGTCAGGTGCCACAGGAACGTCTTGCGTTCCTCGACGGAGAAGCGGTTCTGGATGCGGCCTTCCTGGAAGCGGTCCTGCAACCACAATCGCTCGGTCGAATCCGATACGTGGGCGAATTCCGCGCCGATGGTGCCGCAGTAGATCTGCCGCAGCTGCGCAATGATGTCCTTGAGCTTCATCCGCTTCGCAATCGCATCGGTGCGGCTGCCGGTGTAGAACTCGGTTTCCAGGTCGCGCTCCGACAGGCCGAAGTGGCTGAGTTCCAGCACCTCGGGGACCGGACGGCGCATCAGTCCCAGCGGATCGATGTCTGCGAGCAGATGGCCGCGATTCGCGTATACCTGCGTCAGCCTCGATACAGCTCCCTGTTTCGCGGATGCATCCGGAGCAGTGGCTGCAGACGGCGCCGCCACCTGGATGTGATTTTCGCGGGCACGCCTGGCCAGCGCTTCGACGATGGGTCCGTGCGCCGTGTCGGCGCCGTTATGGGCCGAGCCGTTGGCTCCAGCCTTGAGGCCGCTGAAGTACTCCCGCCATTTCGGCTCGACCGACGCAGGATCCGCCAGGAAGTCTTCGTAAAGGGATTCGACGTAGGGGGCATTGCCCGCCCCCAGAGGCGTAGAGGCGAGCAAAGCTCGCAGAGAGTCGCTCATTGCGCTCGCAAGTTCCTGTTCGGGAAGAGGAAGGTTCGTCTCGGCCGGGACAAAAAGGGCGGCCAAAACGGCGGGTAGTGTAGCCGAACCACCTCGCGGATGAGAAACATAAGATGCGATTGAATCACCACTTACGGAGAATTTTGCGCTCCTGCGGACGGATTCAATGGCCGTAACCCCAGCGCCTCGACAAAGAAAAAGGCGCACATCGTTGTCGATGTGCGCCTTCCATCACGCTTATGCGTCGAACAGCGGCTACGTGCAGTCGCGAGCGACCCGTTCCGGGCCGAGCATCAGCATCAGACTCTTGCGTGCCCGAGCCCTTCTTCGATGCGCCGGACCAGGTCGACGAGCCGCGGCCGCACTTCGGTCATCAGGTACTCGGACGACACTTTGAACGCCGGAGCGCCACAATTGATCGACATCGGCGGCAGGCCGTTGCCGGGCCGGAAACCCACGGCGATGCCGTTGACGTCGGGCTGCCAGTCGCCGAACGAACCGGCGGCGCCCAGGGTCTGGTACATCGACAGCGCCTGCTCGATGCCGTTCTTCAGCGCCGGCCAGGCGACATGGTCCAGTTCGCGGATCTGGTCCATCAGGTCGGCGCGTTCGGTTTCGCTGCAGACAGCAAGATAGGCACGGCCGATGGCGGACGTCGCAATCGGATAGCGCATGCCAACCTCGGTGTTCAGCGATAGCACCGCGTTGCCCTTGCACACTTCGATGCAAACCATGCTGAGACGCTGCCGTGCACCCAGCGCTACCGACGTTCCGGTGGCATCGGCCAGTTCCTGCATCAGCGGACGCGCCAAGTCGCGAACATCGAAGCGGCCGAGCACGGCGCTGCCGAGGGCTAGGGTCGCGGTGCCGAGCCGGTACTTGCCCGACTCCTTGACGTAGTGCAGATAGCCCAGCTTGGTGAGCGTGTAAGTGAGCCGCGATACGGTGGACTTGGGCAGCCGGCAACGTTCGGAGATGTCCTGGTTGCCGAGCAGGCGGCTACCGCTTCGAAAGCACGACAGCACATCGAGTCCGCGCGACAGTGCTGTCACGAAATGTCTATCCTGTTTGCCGACATGCACACGAGGTGGTGTGGTTGCCGTGCTGGCCTCGACGAGTCTGCTAGTTTCCGATGCTCTGGTCGCCATAGAAATATCCGCCCTTTACGAAATTATCGTTGCCCGCTTCGCCTCGAACAATCACGAGAAGTCCCGGAGAAATCAGCTCCGCGCCATCTCTGCCTCTTGCAGCTGCCGCCATTGCACTTTACCTGTCGCCGACTTCGGCAGCGCATCGACGAACTCCACGATGCGCGGGTGCTTGTAGATCGCCATGTTCTGGCGCGTCCATTCGATGAGTTCGCGTTCCGAGACCTTGCCCTTGAACCCCGCACGCAGCACCACGAACGCCTTCACGGTTTCGCCGCGATGGCAGTCTTTCGCGGCGATCACGCAGACTTCTTGCACCGCCGGATGCTGATACATCTGCGCTTCGACCTCCGCCGGCCAGACCTTGAAGCCCGACGCGTTGATCATACGTTTGAGCCGATCGACCAGGAAGAAATAGCCCTCGTCGTCCATGTAACCGAGATCGCCGGTCCGCAAGAACGGCTTGCCGTCGATCTCGATGAAGGCGGCCTTGGTCGCCTCGTCGTTGCGCCAATATCCCTTGAACACCTGCGGTCCGTTGGTGACGATCTCGCCGACTGCGTTGGCCGGCAGTTCCGCGAATGTTTCCGGGTCGACGATGCGTGAATCGGTGTTGAAAATCGGCACGCCCAGGCACTGCCGCTTCGAACGATCGACCGGATTGATGTGCGTGGGCGCGATCGTCTCCGTGAGTCCGTAACCTTCGATGTACGGCGTGCCGATCAGTTGCTCCAGCCGTTCACCGACGGCAGCCGGCATCGCCGCCCCGCCGCCGTTGACACGCCGGAGCGATGACAAGTCGTATTCGCCGATCTTCGGATTGGCGAGGAAGTCGATCACCATGGTGGCGATCGCGGTCCATGACATCACCTGGTAGCGCTGCATGAGTTCGGCGGCGACGTCACGATCCCAGCGGCACATCAACACGACGGTGCTTCCCTGGAACATCGGCGCATTCATTCCGCCCTGCATGCTGGTCACGTGGAAGAACGGCAACACCGCGAGCAGGCGCGAATCCTGGCAGGCGCCGAACCATTCGACGTTCGTTATCACCGTGTGCATCACGTTGCGATGGGTAAGCATGCAGCCCTTCGGACGGCCGGTCGTCCCCGAGCTGTAGGGGATCACGCACAGGTCGTTCGGTCCCATGAGCAGTGGGCCGGGCTGATGGTTCGCCGCGAGCGCATCGCTCCACAGCGTCACGCCAGGCGCTTTGATCTGCTGGCGGGAAGCTGAGACCGCGTCCGGCATGCGCAGATCGGTTGGTCGACGAACATAGTCGGAATAAGCAGCGACGATGACTCTGTCGACGTGCTTGCCTAGCAACGGCTGCACTTGAGGGAACACTTCCTGTGCGACCAGCGCCGTCTTCGCTTCGCAGTCATCGAGATAGTGAGCAATCTCGCCGCTCACGCTCATCGGATTGATCGGCACTACGATCGCGTTGGCGCGCAGGATTCCGTAGTAACCGAGGACGAACTGCGGGCTGTTCTGCATCACCAGCAGCACGCGATCGCCCTGCTGCACGCCGCATTCCTTCTGCAGGAAACCGGCGATTTTCTCGGCTTCGGAACGGAACTGTGCGTAGGTGATCGGCGTGTCGAAAAAGATCAGGTAAGGCTTATCGGGATAGCGGGTGGCGGAGACCTCGGCGTTGTGGAACAGATTGGTTGCCGGTGAAGTAAGATCGCGCGGCAGCTGTTTCGGCCAGTGTGCGAAGTGCTTGCGGGACATGCTCCCGAATCCCCCTGATGCTCGAACCGGTTCAAGCGACGCAGACTATGACTCGACGCGTGCTGCAGTTTTCGAATATTCGGAATGGGTTCCGCGATGCGGGCGTGTGTTCTGACGAGAACCTATCACACCTCAACTCGCGGAACCAAGTGCGCCGTTTGAAAGAGCCGGCTGCGTTGACCTGTTATGACAAGGGAGAACGTCTTTTTCCCAGAGTTTGCGCGATATTCCAGCACCGCTACGGCAACATTCGGAGAGTTGCGGGTCGACGGCAGGCTGCCTATCATCGCCGACCGAAGTACGGATCGTTGTTTTGCATAGCGGATCGTTGGCCACGGGATCATTGCTACAAGGTGTCTTCATGGACCTCAATTTCACTGCCGAAGAAAGCGCTTTCCGCGATGAGGTACGGACCTTTCTACGCGAGCAACTCCCCGCCGACATCGCGGAGAAGGTCAAGAACGGGCATGCGGTCCAAGCCGCCGACTACCGGCGATGGCAAGGGATTCTCCACGGGAAAGGCTGGGGATCGCCGAGTTGGCCAAAGCAGTTCGGCGGCACCGGCTGGGGTCCGGTGCAGCTGCATATCTACGATGAGGAAGCTGCCGCAGCCGGAGCGCCGCGTACGATTCCGTTCGGACTCAAAATGGTTGCACCCGTCATCATGGCGTTCGGCAACGCCGCGCAGCAGAAGAAATATCTGCCTGGCATCCTCAGCGGCAAGGACTGGTGGTGCCAGGGCTATTCGGAACCGGGCGCAGGCTCCGATCTGGCTTCCTTGAAAACTCGCGCCGAACGCGTGGGCGATCACTACATCGTCAACGGGCAGAAGACCTGGAACACGCTCGGCCAGTATGCAGACTGGATTTTCTGCCTGGTGCGCACGGATCCGAACGCACCCAAGCAGCAGATGGGCATCTCTTTCCTCTTGATCGACATGAAGACGCCCGGCATCACTGTGCGCCCCATCATCACTATGGATGGCGCGCACGAAGTCAACGAAGTCTGGTTCGAGAACGTGAAGGTGCCCGTGGAAAATCGTGTCGGCGAAGAAAACAAGGGCTGGACCTACGCTAAATTCCTGCTCGGCCACGAGCGCACGAACATCGCAGGCGTCGGCGCTTCGAAGCGCGAACTCGGTCGGCTGAAGAGCATCGCGACTCAGGAAATGAAGAATGGCAAGCCGCTGATCCAGGATCCGTTGTTCGCTGCCCGCATTGCGCAGGTCGAAATCGACCTGATGGCGCTCGAGATCACCAACCTGCGTTCGCTGTCGGCCGAGTCGGAAAAGAAAGCGCCGGGACCCGAAGCGTCGATCCTCAAGATCAAGGGCACCGAGATCCAGCAGACGCTGAGCGAACTGATGATGTATGCCGTCGGCCCGTACGCCTTCCCCTTCCTGCGCGCGTCGCGCGAGGAAGGCGATCTCATGAGCGTTGCGGGCCCTGAATATGCTGCGCCGCTGGCCGCTGCCTATTTCAACCAGCGCAAGACCTCGATCTACGGCGGCTCGAACGAAATTCAACGCAACATCATTTCCCAGATGATCCTGGGACTGTAAGTCCCGCTGGGCCTGGAGCTGCAAGGAATTCTCATGGATTTCAATTTCACCGAAGAACAGCAACTGCTTGCCGACACCGTGCGGCGTTTCGTTCGTGAGAATTACACTTTCGACAAGCGACGCGAGATTCTCACGTCGCCCGAAGGCTGGAGCCGCGAGATCTGGAATGAATTGGCCAGCCTTGGATTGACGGCACTGAACGTTCCGGAAGCACACGGCGGTCTCAACGCCGGTCCCGTCGACACCATGCTGGTGATGAATGCGTTGGGCGAGGGCCTGGTGCTCGAACCGTTTCTGGCTGCAGCCGTACTGGCGCCGGCACTCATCACTCGCCTTGGCGACGCCAAGGCTGCAAGCGAATTGTTCCCGTCAATCGCAACGGGTGAAAAGATAGTCATCGTTGCACACCAGGAACCACAAGCCCGCGGCGAAGTCGCCAACGTCGCCACTCGCGCGGAAAAGAGCGGTGATGCCTATGTGATCGATGGACTCAAGAACGTGATCGCGTACGGCGGCGTCGCCGATGAATTCCTGGTCAGTGCACGCGGCAGCGGCAAGCCTACCGATACCGATGGCATCTCCGTGTTTCGTGTCACCCCAAGCACTCCCGGCGTGCAAGTGAAGAGCTTCCGTACGATCGATGGCCAGCAGGCTGCCGACATCGAGTTGCAGAGTGTGAAGCTGCCCGCCTCCTCCCTGGTCGGCACCGCAGGCAAGGCTTTCAGCGCCATCGACGGCGCCCATGAAATTGCATTGAGCGCCATCTGCGCCGAGGCCGTCGGCATCATGGAGGCGATCAACGCAGCGACGCTCGACTACACCAAGAACCGCAAGCAGTTCGGACAACCGATCGGCAAATTCCAGGTGCTGCAGCATCGCATGGCCGACATGTTCATCCAGGCCGAACAGGCCAAGTCCATGAGCTACCTCGCCGCGATCCGCTGCATCGAAGACGATGCGACCGAACGTCGGCGCTCACTGTCGGCAGCGAAGGTTGTTATCGGCCAGGCAGGCCGCTTCGTCGGGCAGAACGCCATTCAACTCCACGGCGGCATGGGCATGACCGACGAACTCATGGTCAGCCATCACTTCAAGCGGCTGACGCACATCGACATTACCTTCGGCGACGCGGACTTCCACACGCAGCAGTTCATCGGCGTGACGCAGGCTGGTTGAGCGTCGGGTCGATCGATGCGATGTGCAGAGGCCCCGCCAAGCAGGTAAACTCGCCGCCGGGCCCCGGTAGCTCAGTTGGATAGAGCGCGCCCCTCCTAAGGGCGAGGTCACAGGTTCGACTCCTGTTCGGGGCGCCAGAAATCAATGTATTACGCGTAATTCCTATTTTAATTCTGGCGGATACGGAATCCGTACGGAAAGACTGGGCACACCATTCAACGGACTATTGAATTGGAAGTGAACGACAGGACATCCTGCTGGGAGGTAATTCCTCGTCAGCCTGCGACATACTCCAGCCGAAGCAGCACTTGTGCGCGTTGCGACGCGCAGGGTAGTTTGAATTCAAGAAGGGTTGTCTTCGGATGTGACGCACGATGGCAGATGTCATGAAACCACAGCGAATTGAAAGCTTGTCGATCTCTGGCTTCAGGGCATTCAACCCGGTCGACATTAAGCCGTTTGGTCGCGTGAACCTAATCACTGGCCAGAACAATGCTGGAAAGTCTTCGCTGCTCGAAGCGATTCGTCTATTAGTTACTGGGGCGACGAATCGGACCATTCTGGATATATTGGAGTATCGGGAGGAAAGCGACAGGGGGCGGTCTTATAGAGACAGACCAGATCAGATTCTATCTCCGGATTCATTTGCCCCGATTTGCAGCCTCTTCACAGGGTTTCCTACACTCACCTCTTGTAGCGAAGGATTTGTTATCGCGAGCCGAGGTACAGATGAGCCGCTGCGCTCAGTAACTGCAAAGATCGCTTGGTATCACGAAGAATTTGATGAGACTAACGACGCCATCGGCGGAGGCAGGAGGCTCGTACGTGTTGATGGCGGCAGTGAGGACAGTCAGCCAGCATTGGAAGTATCTACGGGTGCTGGACGTAACCGACTAACTCTGCTCTCGCGGCTATTCGGTCAACGCTCGTCCTTTCAGGAACCTCTTATCGGTTCCACGCCCTGTATCTACCTAGATCCATTTAGCTCTCGATCAACGTCCCAGCTCGCAAACCTATGGGACGCAATTGCATTGACACCTCTTGAGAAAGAAGTTGTCTCTGCACTGAGAATTATCTCTCCTGAGATTGAGGCTGTATCTGTGATCGGGAGCAGTGATGGCTCGCCTCGCTACAACAGGACCGCCATCGCACGCAGCTCAAAATATCAAACGCCGGTACCGCTTCGTAGCTTCGGAGATGGACTTAACAGGTTGTTCGGCATTGTCTTGTCTTTGTGCTCCGCTCGATCCGGCATACTTCTAGTCGATGAAATAGAAAATGGACTGCATCATTTGGTATTGCGGGACATGTGGCGTGCAATCTTTCGGCTTGCCTCCGACCTCGACGTGCAGGTTTTTGCATCGTCACATAGCTGGGACTGCATCGAAGCATTTCAGATAGCCGCCACCGAAAGCACCGACGAGGGCACCCTAGTCCGGCTCACTTCACGCAACGGTGAGATTTTCCCCACTGTGTTTGGCGAGATCGAGCTCAAGGTAGCGACAAAACAGCAAATTGAACTGCGGTAGCACGAGTTATCATGATAAAGCGGCGCACATTGCTGGTTGAGGGAGTCGATGATCTGCATGTCATGCGCGCAATACTCAACGCGCACGGTCTGGAAGGAGCCGCGGAAGTAATTAAGCACGACGGGCGAACCGATCTCCTAGATGCCGTGCCTGTCAGGCTGAAAGAGAGCAATGTCGAGGTAGTGGGCGTCGTCTTTGATGCGGATGAAAGTATAGACGCAAGTTGGCAAGCAATACGGAATCGATTGATAGACGCTGGATTCGATATGCCAGCCGAGCCAGTTCGTGATGGAACAATCGTGCATCCACCTGCAGGTCAATTGCTCCCTCGCGTCGGGATATGGCTCATGCCAAACAACGAACAACATGGAGTTCTTGAACACTTTCTCCAATTTCTAATTGGTCCAGACGACGCCCTGCATGAACTAGCCAGAACGACAGTTCGCTCGGTGGTCGATACAGATCGTCGATTTCCACCGCAGTATGAAATCAAAGCTTTGATGCACACATGGTTGGCATGGCAAGAGTATCCGGGCCGACCATTGGGTACTTCGATCACCGCCAAATACCTTGACGCCAATTTGCCCGAAGCAGTTCGATTTGCCGGGTGGCTTCGAGCCCTTTACCCCGCTGAAATCGCCGTGCATTGAAAAGAGTTATTTCGATCAGTCGATTCGCCGACCTCCAATTTTGAAACGGCCGGCATCCATGCCGGCCTCGGCGTTATCGTCTCCCCTTCTTGATGCCAATCTGGTCTAGAGCTTTCATGGCCGCACCCAGGACGGTCGCTGCTGCTTCCGCCGCATCGTCATAGTCGATCCTCTCGGCGCTGAACTCCTGATAACGCAGAGCAATAACGAGACATTGAAGTGTAGCCGTAGCCCTCTGAACCGCTCGGCAGGCTTCTGCAACCGAGCCCGGCTCCGCCCGCGCTCCCCGAGTCATGCCGGCACCGAGCGTTGAAGTCGCCGCGCAAACCGCTCCAGCCGGATTGTCTGTGCGGCAACCGGCTCAAGCGCACCAAATCGCAAACAGTGGGCGATGTCAAAATCATTGTCGCCCTGCTGGGCTTGTATCAACGATTCGACGATCACCAGGAGGGAATAGACCTGCCTGAGTCGGAGCGCAACTCCTTGCAGTTCCCGGTGCATCCCTGGTGGCCCGACGAATCCCGAGGAAGGCAAGTGGCGTCGCCGCCGCGTAGAATGACGCTGTCTCTTCTTGGAACCCATGACGATCCTCGCAACGTGAGGGTGGTTGTGGTAGGGCTCTGGCCGGGTTGCCGCCCGGCCAGGGTCCGCCTGATAGACTACACCGAATAACGATTTCGTACTATTGAGTAATAGTAAGGTCCAACAAGTGTCCCCAGTTACGAAAGGAAAGCAATTCCTGTTGAGTCTGTACCTCAATGCTGAACAACGGGAAGCGCTGAAGACGCTAGCAACGCAGTCGAGGGTGCCCCAGGCAGTCTTACTGCGCGAAGCCGTTGACGATCTACTGACGAAGTACAGTGTGAAGACAGCGCCGTCTACGCCGGTGCCGAGAGCCCGGAAAGCAAAGAAAGCTGCGAAAGCAAGTTAGCTGCCAGGCCAATCGTTTTTGAATGACACGTCGGATCCGCAGTGCTTGCACTTGATTGCTTCCTGTCGGATCTCTTCTGCACAGTACGGGCAATAGCGTATGGTCGGTTCAGTTGGACACGATACTGCTTCGCGCCGATTGGGTATCGGAATGTAGTCATCAACAATCGCGGCCTGCTGCGCGACTGTATCTTCCATCGAGCTGGTTGAACTCCGCGAGTACGCCCAGACCAGCGCTCCCACCCATCCCAGGAACGTCCAACCAAGCAGCAGATTCAGCACTGCGATTGCTTTGATCTGCGCATGACCCTTTGACTTTGCTACGAGACTAGGTGAGATATATAAAACAATGCACGCGGGGAAAAATATAACGGTTGCGATGACTCCTGGCGTGCCGTTGCTGGTCTGGCCTACATTCATGCACAAGGCACACAGCAGAGCTAGAAGCACAATCAAGACGAATGACATCCCTTCCCCTCTTATCGCTAGCGCACGGCGCCCTGGAGCTGGTGAAAAGCGCGAGCAAAGGCCCGCCCGGCCTGTATGTCAGCCGCGGGCCCGTTTTCTCGGAATATCCGATATGAGGATCGGGGCTTGAGGGATGGCATACTCCCTGGCCTGCAGCTAAGTTGATCAAGGGGGCTGCGCAGGAAGCATATACGGATATCGAGATCATCATTAATGGGACGAAGCTGATAGATGTACAGATCAGGCATCTGGCGGCCGGACTCGATGCGCTAACACTGGGACTGGATCCCAAGCCAGAGAATCGCAATCAATGGACGCGCCAGCAGGCGTCAGATTGCCGAATTGCGAAATCTCCTCCAGACGGACTAATCCGCCGGTGGAAGCCTGAAGGAACTGCATTGCCATGCGGATACTTTGCAATGTATGCAATCGTCACCGGATATCCACCGAGTACTCGTTGCCCGCATTGCCGCGGAGCAAGAGGCTCGGCAATGGGCAACTGAGGGAATTCGTTTGGCAGAGGCCGGAGAGCTTCGCGAGGGCCAAGGCAGCCCAGCGCAAAGCCCAAGCCGCGCTGAAGAAGTGCAGGCGATCGATGACCAGTCGATCCGATGCTGACCTGCAAGCGATCCTTACCGACAGGCAGACCCCGTTCTACGAACATCAGATCGCCGCATAGATTCGCGATAACTAAATGCCGTGGTTATGTCTACACCGCCATTCGCATGCGAGTCCGCATGGCGAACTGCTGTCGAAGCAGGCCGTAACGGCATGCGTCCGCGCCGTGGTCCGGCCCTTTGCTATCTACGTCTTCGACTCGCCTCTGATCACGTGCCAGATACGGAACTGTCGCCCAAAAATATTCGCAGGAGCGCGAGACAAACAATCCCGGCACGTCCGGCTTGCCTGCATCGGCGAGCATCCGCCGCATGAGCTGCCATCCGGTAATCCGGTCAGCCTTCTTCGCTGGCGTAAAGCGCACGCCGCCACGGGCAAACTCATCTGCGATGCTACCGCTTCCATGGCCAGTCTTTGCGAAGCAAGCGTCATCGGCAACGCCGGATGGGTAGACGACCCATCGATCGCAGAACTCGCGAATTGCCTCAGCCGTTGTCGCCGCTGTCCAGCCAAGGCCCATATTGAGATTGTCTTTTCGGAATGCAGCTAGCTCATCCAGGATCACGAAAGAATCGCGCGGATAGAAAACTCCGTCGTATTCCGCGCCGGGACTGCGAGCAAAAATAAAAGTTACAGAAGGCGCAGCTGATCCAAAATCATGAGCCAGATACGTTGGCCATTTCTCCAAGATGCCACGCGTCGTTGATCGAGGCACAGCAGTGAATGGCCCCACGGCATTGCGTGACTCTTCGAGACAAGCAGCGAAATACGCGCCTCGTGCCACCGTCCAATCTCCCTCAAGCCACGCTCGCAGCAATTCAGGGTCCGACGGACACGCACTATCGAGTTGAGCGCGATAGGCCGCCTGGTCGATAAACGGATTGTCTAAGAACGTGCTCGGCGCATGAACCCATTCACGCTTGCTCTTTTGCTCGATGAAGGGTGTCCAGGGTTTCGCGCGGAAGACGTAACGGCGGGCGATCCAATGATGGCCTGGTCCGCCTGGATTCGCCGCGATGATCATTCGCAAGGGAATGTCCTTGGGACCGCGAAGATTCGAGCGCATCATGTCCAGCAGATCGGGCATCGCATACTGCCCTGCTTCGGAGACAACCAAAAGCGTGAAACTGCGTCCCTGATACTTCGAATAATCTGCAGCGGACTCGAGTTGCCCGAATTCCGCGTAGGCCCCGCCGGGGAATCGCCACACATGGTCCGCTGCGTTGTATCGCGCGTCCGAGCCATAGACGAGAGAAAACAGCTCTCGGCAGACAAGCTCGAAATCGGCAACGCCCTTGTACGATTGCCGCAAGTATAGGATGCGTGCGCGGGCACCGTATTGCGCAACGTGGCGAAGAATCAGAAGCGCAATCGCATAGTCCTTGCCGCCACCGCGGCCGCCCCCGAGAAATAGATCGAAGCATTCAGGAATAGCGAGAACACGATGTTGAAATGGCGAGCAAGTCAGATCGTTTGGCTGCTCATCCATCGCTGACTACTCTTTTCAGATAGTCATCGCGACTCATCGCCCCGGGAAGGTTGAACGTAACCGATACTCGGG
>Ga0157380_10000491_pt1 | contig 24096 bp, 22 predicted proteins | sample S35metaG_FD_119757 | JGI IMG/M metagenome (GOLD analysis project Ga0157380, IMG submission 119757) | Switchgrass rhizosphere microbial communities from Kellogg Biological Station, Michigan, USA - S3-5 metaG | ecosystem: Host-associated > Plants > Roots > Rhizosphere > Soil | place: USA...
AGAAAATTGGGACAAAACAATTGGGATAAATTTAAGAGGTGTTTGGCTTTGCATGAAACATGAAATTCCTCAAATGCTTCAACAAGGCAAAGGAGCGATTGTCAATGTCGCTTCGATAGCAGGGCTGATCGGCTTTCCGGGTCTTCCGGCCTATGTCGCCAGCAAACATGCCGTGATCGGACTAACCAAAACAGCTGCGCTTGAAAACGCAAAACGAAATATCCGAATAAACGCAGTATGCCCAGGCGTGATCAAGACTGCAATGATCGACAGGCTTACCGGGAAAGACAAAATAGCAGAAAAGCAATTTGAAGATATGGAACCTATCGGGCGCATGGGAACGGCTGAGGAAGTGGCCGAAGCAATTGTATGGCTTTGTTCAGAAAGTTCCTCTTTTGTCACTGGTCATGCGTTGACTGTAGATGGCGGATGGCTAGCTAAGTAAGCCGGCGGAATAAAGTGAAGTAGTATTCAACATTTCAAACACCAAACACACAATGAAAACAAATGAAGATCTTCGCAAAGATGTCATGGATGAAATTAAATGGGATCCACAGGTGAAAGATGTTAGCAACCAAATTAGCGTTGTTGCTAAGGAGGGTATCATTACCTTATCAGGAGTAGTGGACTCTTACGGAAAAAAAATGGCTGCCGAACGGGCCGCTCAGCGAATCGCAGGGGTAAAAATAGTGGCAAGCGATATCGAAGTAGATTCGGTCAGAAAAAAAACAGACAGCGAAATAGCAGAAGCCGTGGAGAGCGCGTTGCACTGGAATAGTTCAATCACCAATGATCAGGTTAAGATTCTTGTCAACGATGGGTTGGTCTATCTTGATGGGACAGTAGACTGGGAGTACGAAAGGAAGCTTGTACAACGCAGCGTTGAAAATCTGGTGGGCGTACGAGGATTAGTAAACAATATTTCAATTACTCCGAAACCGTTGCATCCGAAGGGAATAAAAGAAAGCATTGCAGAAGTATTCAAGCGAAACGCAATTATCGATGCGTCATCCATAGTTATTGAAACAACGGGGAGCAGCGTCGTACTTCGGGGCAAAGTCCGATCCTGGGTGGAAAAGAAAGAAGCAGAGGAAGTCGTTTGGGCTTTTCCCGGTGTCCTAATGGTAGACAATCAAATAGAAGTTGATATGAATGTGCTTGCAGAATAACATGTTTGTTACAAATAAACTAACTACTGTTGCTCTAGTCCTGATATGCTGCGGGTGTGGCCCACAACTTCGCGTACACTCAGACTATGATCCTGCCTACAATCTGAAAAACTACAGAGCCTTCAATTGGGGACCTAAAGTCAATATAGAAGCCGGCAACAATCCGCTATATTATAATGAACTCAATGACAAACGAATAAAGGCGGCAGTAGTTCAACAATTTACTCAGCGGGGATACAGGTTTGACGAAGGTAGTTCAGATTTGGTTGTCCATTATCATATCGTCATTGACGACCAAACCATTATAGTCACAGATCCACCCGGCTACGAATACGGCCCCTATTGGCTGCGTATGCAAACTAATATGCGTCAATATCAAGAAGGAACTCTAATTCTTGATGTGATGGATTCTGAGTCGAACAGTTTAATATGGCGCGGGTGGGCTACGTCTGCCATTGACCTGTATTATTCTCCGTCTGATGCCGAAGCCCTGATAAAAAAAGCAGTTGGCAAGATTTTCAAAAAGTTTCCGAAAGAAGTTAATAGCAACGCATCGATCGGATTTACCCAGACTACTTATTGAGGCAGAATTTCCTTGTGGTTTTCTTCATACCTGCCTGTCATTTCCGTAACGCTGATCCGATAGACCACAGGCCTATTATCTTTTTCAAGTCTATGAGGACTTTGATCAAGGGTTTGCGGCCTCATCGTTTCACTTAGAAGGTAAGGCATCAATTTATCATTCAATATTTTTAAAGCCTTAGTTCGTTCTACTTCGTTATCTAACTCCTCAAATTTTCCCCAAACAACGACGCACCTCCAATTTGTCATGGTTTCTATGCTATCAACTTCAAAACAGACGTTGGGGTTTTTGCGCATGATTTGAATCTTGATGCCTTCTCTGGAATGAATGTATATGTATTCACCGTCGAAGACATAGCTTACAGGCACGATATAAGTCTTATTATCGGCAGAACATCCGATCCTCCCTATAAAACCTCTATGGAGCACCTGTTCAATTTGATCTTTCGTCATGGAACCTATCATGATTTCAGCGGATAATTATTTTACATTTTCTATCTTGAATCCTTTCAACCGGCACGTTAAAACAATTCCCAAAAGACAACGAAAAACGGATTTTTTCGCTAAAGCGAAGCGGAATACGGAGACAATAAGTTGTATAAAAAGTTTAACACGGTACTTTGTACAATCCTTTTATATCGTGAAGGTAATCGTGCATCATTGCATTGACTATGATGCCAATCACGCCCACTGCTGATTAAAGTCAGGATTATTGCGACAATGTCTATGCATACGAAACGAAAAAAAAGTTCTGTAAAAAACAACAAGGCAATCAACGGAACGAATATGCTATTACGTCAAATACACAATTAGAATTTTAGCGGGATCTCTCTATCGGTTTATCAAGCGTTATTTGTTCGCGACTTCACTCAATCAAAAAATGATTTTTATCATGTTTCTCAGAATATTACCTTAGATGCTTAAGAATACTTTACAATGTCAAAATCATTCCTCAACAGCGACGCATTCCGAGAAATATTTCAAAGTATGTCGGAAGCAACAATTATCGTAGATGAACTTGGGAACATAGTTGCAGCAAATCCCGTTTCTGAGCTGATCTTTGGTTATGACAAAGGCGACCTGGTAGGCACCCAGCTTGAAAGTCTTTTGCCCGTCCGTTATAGAGGGCGTCATATTAATTTCAGAGAGGGATTTAACCAACATCCGGAGCCGCGGCGCATGGGTTTTGGAAGGGATCTTACTGCATTGAGGAAAGACGGTACTGAGTTTCCAGTGGAAATTAGCTTGAGTTTTACGAAGGTTAAAAGTCAGTTGTTAGTCATGGCCTTTATTAGTGATATTTCTCAGCGAAAAAAAGCAGAAGATGCGGTTAGAAGAAGTGAGGAACAGTTACTGGTTTATGCTGGGGAACTTGAAAAAAAGGTGGATGCCCGAACTCAGGCGTTGAATCAAACGGTGCTGAAATTGGAAGGCGAAGTCAGGGAAAGAAAAAAGGCCGAAGAAGAGGTACGGAGGGCTTTTGAGAAAGAGCGAGAACTAAATGAGCTTAAATCAAAATTTGTTTCCATTGCATCCCATGAATTTCGAACTCCGCTTAGTGCTGTATTGAGCTCTGCATCATTGATAAATCAATACATAGACAAAGGGGAAACGGGGAAAGCTGTAAAACACATCAATCGCATAAAATCTTCTGTCAACCAACTTACGTCGATTTTGAATGACTTTTTATCCTTGGGAAAACTGGAGGAAGGTAAAGTTGAAATAAACAAAGCTCCGATTGTTGTTGCGGAATTTTTGCAAGAAGTGCGCGAAGAGCTAATGGAAACATTAAAGCCAGGCCAGCAGATCGAGGTTGATTGTGAAACTGGAACCGATGTGTTTCAATCAGATGTCCGAATTCTGCGTAACATCCTTTTTAACCTTATTTCCAATGCCAGTAAATATTCTGATTCTGACAAGAAGATCTATATTAAATGTTCTCGACAAGAGAATGAAATTACCTTCCAAATACGCGATGAAGGTATCGGTATACCTGAAGAAGATTTTAAACATTTGTTCGATCGTTTCTTCCGGGCCAGCAACGCAGGAAACGCCCAAGGCACCGGCCTGGGGTTGAACATCGTTAAGCGTTATGCAGATCTTCTTGGAGGGAATACTTCCTTTGAAAGTAAATATGGAAAAGGGAGCACGTTTTCTATCGCTTTACCCTTAACTTAATCCACAATGAAAAAAATACTATTGATTGAAGATAACTTAGAAGTACGTGAAAACACGGAAGAAATCCTGACCCTGGCCAACTATGAGGTTATCACGGCCGCAAATGGCAAAATCGGAGTAGAACTTGCTCAACAGCAAAAGCCAGACCTCATCATTTGTGATATCATGATGCCAGAGTTAGATGGTTATGGTGTCCTTCACATCCTGAGCAAGAAAGACGAGACCGCACGCATTCCCTTCATTTTTCTTACAGCAAAAACAGAGAAAACTGATATTCGAAAAGGAATGACTTTAGGTGCGGATGACTATCTGACAAAACCGTTTGATGACACTGATTTATTGAATGCCATTGAAGTAAGGCTTCGTAAAAGTGCTATGCTGCAAAAGGGTTATGAATCAACACCAGAAGGTCTCGACACCTTTATTAAAGACGCGAAAGGGGTACTAAATATCAACGACCTTGGAAAGGATAAAAAAGTGAAGACATTAAAAAAGAAAACGGAGGTTTTTTCGGAAGGTGACATGCCCTTGAATGTTTATTTTATAAAGTCCGGGAACGTCAAGACTTTTAAATCGAATCCGGACGGAAAAGAATTGATTATCAATCTGTACTCGGCCAACGATTTTTTTGGATTTGAAGCCATTCTCGAAAATCAGGACTATAGTGAATCAGCCGTGACCCTTCAGGATACCGAGCTAATATCTATTCCACGATATGATTTTCTTATAATGGTCCAACAACATCCTGATGTTTCGAAGTCGTTTATTAGACTTCTATGCAAGGCAGTAGCCGACCGCGAAAAGCAGCTGCTTAATCTTGCTTACAATTCGGTCAGGCAGCGTACGGCGGAAGCGTTACTTAAGGCCAGTCAGTTAAAAGATGATAAATCGGTTATCTCTATTACAAGAGACGATCTTGCTAAGATGGTGGGTACCGCTGCAGAGTCTGTTATCCGCGTCCTTTCAGATTTTAAGGATGAAGGATTGATCGAGGCAGAAGGAACGAAAATTAGAATCCTTCATCCCGCTAAACTTGAAAAAGTTATTCGCTGGAATGTCGCGAGGTAGTCGGACATTTACAAAGCTTAACTCCGCCTGAGCCAGAGCACATATCCAGTGCAAGGTTTGCCAGGGCGTTGACGCAATAATACAGCTCCTCGCATTTACCGTGTCACGAAGCGCTATCACAAGATTTAAGAGGCATAATCTTCTAGTGAAAACGCCTTACAATAGTGAAGTGCCCATTGACGAAAATCATACATTGTTCTGATGTCAATCATAAGTTAATTCGAGAGTATAAGCTAAAATTGATATAGAATTATTAACCAATTATTTTATGTCACTTATAAAACGTAACGAATGGCCTTTACTAGGTAATGGGTCATGGTTATCAGATTTCTTCGACACCGAAAAATTTTTTGATTCGGACTTATTGAAGAATCGTTCTTTGCCCGCCGTAAATGTAAAAGAGACCGAAAAGAACTATGAAATCGACGTCGTCGCACCTGGCCGAAGCAAAAAGGATTTTAAGATCTCTGCCGAAAAGGGTGTCCTGACGATATCTTCTGAAATGGAAGAAAAAAAAGAACAGAATGAAAAGGATTACACGCGCAGGGAATTTAGCTACAGTTCTTTTAGCCGCTCTTTCATGCTGCCAGAAAACGCGAATGAGGACGACATCAACGCAAACTACGCTGATGGTATCCTGAAACTGGAAGTTGCAAAGAAAGTTATTAGCCAGCCCAAATTAAAGAAAGCGATTGAGGTGAAGTAGCAGTCTAGGGGTAGGGTTAATTGAGCCTCCGTTCACTCGGGGGCTTTTTTTGGTCTCTTATGTACCAAAAACAACTATCGAGTGCCGACCGATGGAACCTGTTAAATACGCGCTATAGCGGTTAGAATATTAGGTTCATCAAGGCAAGTTGTTCGATGACTATATCATAGGGGAGCTTTAACCGACATGAAGAATAGGCAGTAACGAGTATGGGTCAATTTTTATTGAGTCTTTTTAGTTGACCAAAGTCAGGTCTCCATGGTTGCGAAACAATCCTCGCCAGCCGTTCTGCCTTAATTTCTTAAAGGTCCTATTGGGCGTAGCCGACATCAATCCATTTTTGCCATGTGTTTCTATGCTTCAACCGGTTCAGTTTTCATGCAATAAGTCCAAACCAACGCTTTGCTGTGATTTACAACGTCCTCGGCAATGCTACCATTGAGCCAATGACCAAAACCTTTTCTTCCGTGCGTACCCATTGCAATCATCTCCGCATTTGCGATCTTAGCAAACTCGACAATACCATCATTTCCGGTAGGATGATTAAAAATGTTCAACGTGAAGTTCTTAAGAGCGAAACGTTTGGCAAACTCTTGCAGGCGTTCGCGTGTAAAAACATCGGATGTAAAATTCAAAGGTGTGTTAACCCAAACAACATGAAGTTGTGCCCCAAAGTAATTTTGAATCGACTTTACCTTCTGGATTAAGTCATCTTGATCTTCCAGGTCAAGGTTGTTTGGAAAAACGATATTCTTTATACCACCTTGGAAAAAATCTTTTACGATTAAAACCGGAACAGGAGACCTTCGTACAATTCTTTCTGCATTGGATCCAATAAAATACTCTCTTAGACCGCTGGCTCCATGCGATCCCATTACAACGGTGTCAATTGAGTTGGCATGAATATGATCCAGGGTGGTTTTGCATACTCCTCCAAATTCGACGGTCGAGGTAACCCTCACCCCTGCAGTTTTGTACTTTTCCGTCATCTTAACAAATGAGGTGTTCGCTTTAGCTTCCAACTCCCTCAATAGTGCTTCTTCAAAGTTCAGCGCAGTGTCATTTACGACGGGCAGTTCTATAACATGCAGCAGTTCAATTGAACCTTTCGTTCGAGTTGCCAGGTCAAGCGCAAATCTAAAGGCATTAACCGATGGTTTCGAAAAATCACAGGGCACAAGTATTGTTTTCATAAGATCTGTTATTTGCATTTAAAAATATCCCCAGTAGTGTTATTTTCTCTTGATCAATCTCAGATTGAAGTCTGATTTAAATCAGTCAACTACTTTTTTAGTGAAGTAGCAAGCTCAATTCCCCATTGATAAGCCAATTCATTCGCGACGAGCACATTGGATTTGCTCATTTTGGATTCGTCATTTGGTCGCATTAGCCACAAAGTGCGTGAGTCTACCAGGTCACCTTCTTGTCTTTTTACCAATGATTCAAGTTTGCGTTTAGCAGTCGCAGTAGATCCAGAGCCGAGTGTAATAGCAAAAATCTTTTGGTGTCTGATTGATGGGGAATCTTTAATAAAGTCAGTGATCGCCCAATCGGGTTGCCAGTTATAAGTATTAGCGCAAATGATAAAAGCGTCAATTTGTGACGAAATGCTATCAGCTGCCGCAACCGTAAATATCTCAACGTAAATATCCCTTTCGGCCAAGGCACGTCCCAACGAAAAGCATACCTGCTCATCAAGATCGTAAAGAGGATCCGGATCGAAGATGATAGCAACATGGATTGGTGAATCCTTCTCGCCATTTGTCCAATGTCTGGCCGGACCTTGCAATTCGACCCATATGGTCAAAACCATCCATAGCATCGACATGATAAATATGGTAACTGATGTGCGACGGATTATTTTTTTCATTTTTAGGTATACTACGTCGTACTACATAAAAAATTTATCTTTTCGAAATATCGAATCCATTGATTCTAAAAGAAATGCATAGGATCACCTTAGAAACTGATTTTCATCATGCGTGCTTCAATCCATGCCGGATTACACCACGATCCGATTTTGATCAGTCCCGACTCCGGATCGCTTTTTCCAGAACTCCCTGCGTCTTTTATTGACCGTGAAAAGCTTTATAAATTTTACCTTTTTAAGTGTGGCCACAAAACGTACATACGCTTAGCAAAGCATTGTACATTAACTCGCTTTTATAACAACCGTTCAGGGCGCCAGGCCGATAATGCATTAAGATAGGTGTCTGGATACTTCTGTGTTAGCATATCGAGACAGTATTGACGGCAATAATTTTTCTTCCGTGATGTATGGAATACCGTATGTTCTGCTTGACAATCTATTCTTAATGGTATTAATGACTTTAACTTCTGAAGCGGCCCGTTTCCGTAGCACCGGGTCCTTTAAATCCTTTAAAGCGGAGAGACTTTGATTGATGACCCATGCATAAGGTACGATGCCTGCTCTCCTCAGATCATTTTGCAGACTTTCTGCTTCCCTCATTGGAGTTGCTTCAGGTAGCGCAACCAGCAGTATTTTTGCAAAGGTCGCGTCCTGCATAAACATAAACGGTGTTTTAATTTTTTTTGATTGCATGGTCTTCAAAACTTCCCGATGGTAGCTGCCGGTCGTATCTAGAAGCAGCAGCGTATGCCCGGTAGGAGCTGTATCAATCACTACAAACTGTTTTTTAGCTCTAAAGACTGCGTTAGAGAATGCGTGAAAGACTGCTACTTCTTCTGAGCAGGGCGATTGAAGGTCTTCTCGTAATAATTTCTTGCCTTCTTCATCCAGCTTCGAACCTTTTTGTTCGATTACTTTATTGATGTAATTCTTTGTTTCCTGTTTAGGATCAATCCGTTCAATCACAAGTGTTTCTGGTATTTCATCCAATTCAGCCATAAAATCTTTGATGTGCGCGGCAGGATCAGTTGTAGTTAACAGTACGTTATGGCCACGCTTCGCCAACATGGTTGCAATAGATGCTGCAATAATAGTTTTTCCAACACCTCCCTTGCCCATCGTCATGATTAAACCACTATTAGAATTCTTTTCAAGATCAGATACCAGCGTGGACAATTCGTCAAGGGGGTGGGTGAACTCATGCGCATTGGAAGTATCTATGTTCACTAATTTCTGTTGAAGGTCCCTATCCAACAGTGATCTTAGTTTTTCTACTCCTAATACATTATAAGGCAACAAAGGGAAATTCTGCGTTGCCAGGTTTTTTAAAGTCGAAGGTATTGCAGCCAATTCCTTCTCAACAATTTGTTCGATCTTTATAGCGACCGGGTCATTCCTATCGGTCGCTTTGAATATAGCATTGATCAATAGTTCTTGATTGATCAAACCCAATGCCTTGAGTTCTAAACTTGTTCGGGCGGCTTCCTTTAACGATGACGTTTCAGGTCTGCTTACCAGGAATATGGTCGTTTGACTTGCATCCCTCAAACTAGCAATAACTTTCTTATACCGCGCTTTACTACTCTTCAATGCGGAAGAAGGTCCTATACAAGAGGCTCCTTTAGGATTATTGTCGAGGAAGCTATCCCATGCAGCGGGTAACTCCAGCAATCGGATTGTATGCCCGGTTGGTGCTGTATCAAAGATTATTACATCATACTCTCCCGAACTGCTCTCCCCAGTAATGAAACATGAGAATTCATCAAACGAAGCGATTTCAGTGGTGCAGGCTCCAGAAAGTTGTTCAACTACTTTCTCTATTTCTGCTTGCGAAGCCATTCCTTTGAGCGAAGCGGTAGCTCTTTTCCGATATTCTGCCGCTGCGGCATCCGGATCGATATTAATTGTAAAAAGTGTAGGAATTTTCTGATGGGGATTTATTTCACTATTAACCGGGGTTTGCAATACGTCCGCTAAGTTCGACGCAGGGTCGGTACTAATGAGAAGCACTTTCTTTCCCTCGTCGGCAATTTTTACTGCAGTTGCGCAGGCAAGAGAGGTTTTACCTACGCCGCCTTTGCCAGTAAAAAATAGAAATTTTGTGTAGGGTGTCGTTGTCATCGAATTTCATTACATGATCCCTGGCATAAATGTCGCAACGGTCATCGTCTCCGTAAATGACATTCGTCAGTGAATAGTATGACTTTATCCGCTACGGTCAAAATGATGCGACAAACATAGCCTTATAAATTAACTGTTGGCCTACTGTGACAAATCACAGAAAAAAAAACGGATCGCCCAAAACAAAATCGTCAGCAGAGGCTTTCTATTATTTTTTTCAATATCTAAGATTCAAGACTTTTGTTCAGACTGCATCGAACATTAAACTAAAAGTGATAGACCGCTCCAACATAGGGTCCCATTGTCAAGGTTGTAATTACATTAGTGTCTTCCATACTCTCTTGAAACAGATGCATATACCGTAATTTTGTGCCAATGGAAACGTCAAAATTAGAAATGGTTCTCGAATAACTTACATCAGCCTGGACGTTGCTATACTGAAGATATACGTTGCCCCCTTCAGTATAAAAGCTTTCGAACTTTGGAACATAGGTTCCCGATGTCTCCCAGTGAAAACTGCCCTTTGAGTTTAAGCCTATGGCGCCTTTTAAACCGATCTCAGGATATGGAAATGCCTGCCGCCCAAATCCTTCGAGAACCTCATCCTTTGTACTGGCGGGGTCGACGTCGCCATCTAAATAAAAAGTAATATGGTCCAATACTAAACCTGCAGTATACCACAAAGAAAAATTCTGCCGTTTAAATATTGGTGCGGTAAAAATTGCACTGATACGGAAGTACCGCGTGGGTGATACATCGATGCCATTTCTTCCATTGATAATGGTTCCGTTGTAAATGATATTCCGATCGAACGTTGATTTTCCACGCATGAAAAAATGATCATAAACAAGTGAAATGCTCCCCTTTTTTTTCAGGTTTCTCTCCATCTTCAGTTGAAGCGCTGGATAACTTTTCATCCCAAGATCTTTCAGTTTCATTTTGTCGCCTGGTAACTCCCATTCCCTTACGCGAACAAATCCATCTAACACAAATTCGTGAGTGTACTGCACACCGATGCTGAAAGGGCTTCCCTCGCTAAACGCTTGACTAAACACGGCTTTAGTAGCGATGGTAGCTAGTATAAAAAAAAATAATTTTTTCATATCTGAATAAGGGAAGGACCAATGAGCATCGCGTGATTCACGTAAGCCGTATGTTTTCTCAATATTAAAATCAAATCTGAATAGAAACTGAATTAAAGCTGGAATTCAGATTTCATACAGATTTGTTCCGTTATATTGTCATTGAATACACATGAGATGAGACGGGCCAGCGCCATATCGCTATTACTTCTCTACTTTTTGGCGAACACCGAATTGCGCGAGCTTGTGCGAATGCCTATCCTGTTCGAGCATTTTTCAGAACATAAACAGCGAAACAAGCATGTCAGCTTCTTGGATTTCATTGTCCTGCATTATTTCAGTGGCCATTTAAAAGACGCTGACTTTGAGCGTGATCAACAGTTGCCGTTTAGGGGAATTCATTGGGAAGAATTATCTGCTCCTGCTGCCCTTCCAGTCGAGTCGTTCGAGGAGCCGCTTCCAGAAATTTCTTATGCTATTTTAAACGTGGGGATTTATGTATCCCGGTTTTACTCCTCTCTCTTTCAATTCACGATCTGGCAACCGCCTAAGGCTTAATTATATTTTACGAGCATCCCGTTAGCCATTGTTTTTCAATGGCTGAAAGCAGCGCGCTCGATAATATAAACTTTAAACTTATTAAGCCTTATGCTCAATTCCATTATTCAATTTTCTATTCGAAACAAGCTCATTGTAGGCCTGCTCATTCTTGCCCTGATTGGATGGGGAAGTTATGCCGTTACCCGGCTTCCCATTGACGCGGTGCCCGACATCACTAATAATCAAGTGCAGGTTCTAACGGTTGCTCCTTCACAGTCCGCACTGGACATTGAGCGGCTGGTAACTTTCCCTGTTGAACAGACAATGGCTACCATACCCGGCATCGAGGAGATCCGTTCCTTTTCTCGATTCGGATTGTCGGTTGTCACAATTGTTTTCTCAGATGCCTCAGACGTGTATTGGGCACGTCAGCAGGTAAATGAACGGCTGACAGAAGCAAAAAAGCAAATACCGCCAGGAGTAGGTACGCCTGAACTTGCACCAATGACAACCGGTCTTGGTGAGATTTATCAATACATAGTCAAGGTAAAGCCAGGTTATGAAAATATGTATTCTGTAATGGAGCTTCGCACGATTCAGGACTGGATTGTCCGTAGACAGTTACTGGGAACGAAAGGAGTAGCGGACGTAAGTAGCTTTGGCGGATATCTTAAACAATTCGAGATCGCCCTGTCTCCAGAAAAATTACGAAGCCTCAATCTCTCAGTCAGTGAAGTATTTGCCGCACTTGAAAGCAACAATCAGAACACGGGGGGTGCTTACATTGAGAAGAACACTAGCGCGTATTTTATTCGCAGCGAAGGGCTGATCAAGTCGATGGATGATATTCTTAATATCATTGTACGGACGTCAGAGACAGGGATGCCCTTATTGATGCGCGATGTGTCTACGGTAAAACTTGGCAACGCTATTCGTTTCGGAGCCATGACACAAAATGGAAAAAATGAAACCGTCGGCGCTGTGGTGATGATGTTGAAAGGGGCTAATTCTTCGCAAGTAATTGCCAACGTCAGAGAGCGCATCGCCACCATAGAAAAAACCCTTCCTGAAGGTGTTACGATAGAAGCTTTTCTTGATCGAACCAAGCTCGTGAACAATGCTATCGCAACAGTGACCCGGAACCTGGCGGAAGGTGCATTAATCGTGATCTTCGTATTGGTGCTGTTACTGGGAAATCTGCGGGCCGGATTAGTTGTGGCCTCTGTAATTCCGCTCGCCATGCTCTTTGCCGTCATCATGATGAACTTGTTTGGTGTGTCGGGAAACCTGATGAGCCTGGGGGCTATTGACTTCGGATTAATTGTGGACGGTGCTGTAATAATTGTAGAAGCAACGCTGCATTACATTGCTACTTCCGGAATCACAACCCGCCTCACGCAAAGTCAAATGGACGACCAGGTTGGATCATCGGCAAAGAGAATGATGAATGCGGCCGCGTTTGGACAGATCATTATACTCATCGTTTATCTTCCGATACTTTCACTGGTAGGTATTGAAGGCAAGATGTTCAAGCCGATGGCGCAGACCGTCATCTTCGCCATTATCGGCTCGTTTATTTTATCGCTCACCTATGTCCCTCTTGCTTCCGCTTTATTTTTAAGCAAAGCGACTTCGCATAAAAAAAATATATCGGATCGGATCATCGCCGGGATTCAAAATATCTATACACCTGCGTTGGCGTGGGCTTTGAAAAAAAGCAAAGTTGTGATTAGCGCGGCAATGATTTTGTTAGCAGCCAGTCTGTTCCTATTCTCTACCCTGGGTGGAGAATTTCTGCCTGAGTTAGATGAGGGTGATTTCGCAGTAGATACACGTTTACTCACTGGTACGAACTTAACATCAACGATACAGGCAACACTCAAGGGGGAAGAAGTACTCCTCAGGAATTTTCCGGAAGTAGAGAAAGTAATTGCCAAGATTGGCTCCGCTGAAATACCGACCGATCCTATGCCCATTGAAGCAGCTGACATGATGGTAGTGATGAAAGACAAATCTGAATGGGTTACGGCCAGAACTAAGGATGAGATGATAGCCAAGATGCAAAAGGCATTGAGTGAAAATGTTCCCGGTGTATGGTTTGGATTTCAGCACCCGATACAAATGCGGTTCAACGAACTCATGACTGGTGCCCGCCAGGATGTGGTGGTCAAAGTCTATGGTGAAGACCTTGATGAACTAACAATGTATGCAACACACATTGGAAAACTGGTCAATAAGATCGAAGGAACGGAAAGTCTTTTCATTGAGAATATGACAGGGCTTCCGCAGATCGTCATCCGGATAAAAAGAGATCAGCTTGCACGGTTCAATTTGACCGTACGCCAGGTAAGTGAAGTGATTAACACTTCTCTGGCCGGGCAAAGTGCGGGGCTTTTGTTTGAAGGTGAAAAAAGGTTTGATGTTGTGGTAAGGCTTGATGATCAAAACCGGAAGTCTATTGAGGACATCCGCAATCTTTACATCACCGCTGTCAGCGGCAGGCAAATACCTTTATCGCAGGTAGCTGAAGTCGTATTGGAAGTGGGCCCCAACCAGATTCAACGCGATGATACCAAACGCAGAATTGTTGTTGGATTCAATACGCGGGGGCGTGACGTGCAAAGCGTTGTCCGTGAGCTGCAACAGCGGATAGAAGCAACGATGAAGTTCGCACCTGGATATTATGTGACCTACGGGGGGACATTCAAGAATTTGCAGGAAGCGAAGGCTAGACTTGCAGTGGCCGTCCCTGTGTCCCTGGTACTCATATTTGTTTTATTGTATTTCAGTTTTCAATCGGTCAAACAAGGGTTGCTCATCTATACCGCCATTCCGCTGTCCGCGATTGGTGGTGTGTTTGCGCTGTGGTTACGCGGAATGCCGTTCAGTATTTCCGCCGGTATCGGGTTCATTGCACTCTTCGGTGTAGCGGTGCTCAATGGCATTGTTCTCATTGCTGAATTCAATCGACTAAAAGGAGAAGGACTAACGGATGTGAAAGAAATTATTTTGAGAGGAACAACCACAAGGTTGCGTCCGGTGATTATGACAGCAACCGTAGCCTCATTGGGGTTTTTGCCAATGGCGCTATCCCATGGCAGTGGCGCCGAAGTTCAAAAACCATTAGCTACCGTAGTAATCGGTGGATTGATCACTGCAACCCTGCTTACGCTTATAGTTTTACCGGTGCTATACCTGGTTGCAGACAAGATTTCAATGCGCTCACTAAAATCTAAATCTGTTGCCGCACTTATAGTTTTCTTCCTGCTGGGAAGCGGAACGTTAGCCCAGGGACAAACTACCGTTGCTCAAGAAACAGGCATTACATTACAGGAGGCACTTGAACAAGCACTTGAAAAAAATCCATCGGTTCAATCGGCTGTCTTGGAAACTTCACGTCTAACTGCCTTGGAAAAGACTGCGTTTGAATTACCCAAGACAGATGTATCTCTGATTTATGGACAATACAACAGTATTGAGAATTCGGACAATAATCTGACCATCACGCAAGGTATTCCATTTCCTACAGTATTTGGAAGGCAAAACGGGTTGAATCAGGCGCAAATTACCTCTTCCAGGTTGAAAGAAAATGTCAGCAAAAATGAATTGGTATTTCAGGTAAAGCAAGTATTCAATCAGTTGCTGTATTTGAAGCACCGACGACAGTCACTCCTTGAGCAAGACAGTTTAGTAAGCGATTTGTTGAGGATGGCAAGCGTTCAATTCAAGACAGGTGAAGGAACGCTACTTGCCAAGACTTCAGCGGAAACACAGCTCTTCGAAGTAAAGAACCTGCTGGCAAGAAATGAAGCCGATATTCAGACTGCATTGAGTCAGCTTCAGTTATTATGCCAGTCATCGACAATTATGGATGTGCAGGGAAACCTGGAAGATTTAATGGTCATGCCTGAAATTGATTCAGCCATCTTAGCTCAGAATCCTTCTCTTGCCTTCATGCGACAACAAGTTGACGTGGCGCAGTGGCAACGTAAGCTGGAAGCAGCGCGTGCCCTGCCTGATTTTCGCGTTGGTTATTTCAATCAGACACTCATCGGCATACAAAACGTAAATGGCCAGGATCAGTACTTTGGCTCAGATAAACGCTTTCAGGGAATCCAGGTAGGGATTGCATTCCCGCTGTGGATAGTTCCGCATACAGCCAGGATCAAGGCTGCCTCTGTGGCAACGGAAGTAGCCAAAAAGCAACATGAATCCTTTAATCTATACCTCACACAACAATACAATCAGGCGATACAGGAATTAAACAAAAACAGAAACAGTCTGAATTATTACCGGGAATCTGCTTTGAAAACAGCTGACCTGCTAATCTATCAAAGTCGACTGTCTTTCAAGAGCGGTCAGATTGATCACACAGGCTTGCTACTTAATCTGAGGCAGGCGCTGGCTATTCGTGAAGGATATCTAATGACCATGCAACAGTACAATCAGAGCCTTATCAGTATTGACTATCTAAACGGAAAAATCTAAAATGAAAAACATAATTTTATTTTCTCTCAGTACGCTGTTATTTGCTTGTGGCAGCAACCCTCAGGAACAGGTCGCCATGGTCGATTCGCTACAGGCCAACGTCATTACGCTTACTTCACTGCAGTACAAATCCTCGAACATCACCCTTGGTAAATTGGAAAGGAGACCTGTCGCCCAGCGCATTACCGTCAACGGAAAATTAGATGTCCCTCCACAGAATCTTGTTATTATTTCAGCACCCCTGGGAGGCTTTGTGAAATCGACAAAGCTGCTGTCAGGCATGAAAGTGAAAAAAGGAGATGTATTGGCCGTCCTAGAAAATCAGGAGTACATTCAATTGCAGCAAGATTACCTGGACAACCGCACTAAGCTCGAATATGCGGAAGCCGACTATACCCGACAGCAGGAACTTGCGAGAGAAAATGTGAACGCGCTGAAGTCACTGCAACTTGCCAAGTCTCAATACGAAAGTTTAAGGGCTATGGTGAGTGGGCTCGAGGCCAAGCTGGCCATGATCAACCTTTCTCCTACTTCTGTAAAAGACGGAAAGATAAAATCAACCATCAACCTCTATGCCCCTATTACTGGCTTCATCACAATGGTTAATGTAAATATCGGGCAATTTGTAAACGCTACTGATGTACTCTTCAAAATAGTTAACCTGGAACACATGCATGCTGAACTCCAGGTGTATGAAAGGGATATTAATAAAATTGCAGTGGGGCAAAGGGTCACCTTCCGGTTGGCCAATGATAGTTCGTCATACCAAGCATTCGTATCCCTGGTGGGCAAAGAGATCAGCCCTGAACGTACGGTTCAGGTTCATTGCGAGCTGAACACAAGAGATAGGTCATTACTCCCCGGGATGTTTGTTACCGCTGTCATTGAAACCGCATCGAAAGAGACTGATGTTGTGCCCACTACTGCTGTTTCGAGCTTTGAAGGGAAGGACTATATCTTCGTTTCTTCAGGAGATAACCAATTCAAAGCCATTCGCGTCGTTACCGAAAATAGCGTTGGCAATTTCACAGAAGTGCGGCTGCAGGAGAAGGTGGTTTCCGGAACGACAATCGTCACTACTGGAGCGTTTGAACTGATGGGGCTATTAAAAAATAAACAAGAATAAAGGCAAGGTCTTTTCTAGCGTACCATGGCCCGCGTTAAACGTCTTCGTCAATCTGAAAAAGAAACTGAATTACACCTTAGAGTGAACGTAAAAATGAAACTTTAAAATGATGCATGTCCGAGTTATATGCATACCCAATAGAAAAACCAGAAACCTCACAAGCCTTTTTTACAATAGACAGCCCTAGTCCGCTGCCTAGCGCGTTCTTTGATTCTCGATGAAATCGATGGAATATTTTTTCAGGATTTTGAAGTAATGGTCCGGTATTGGAAGTCCTGAGAAAGTCTTGCGAACCCTGGATAATGACGGTACCATCTTCTGGTGTATGTCGAATGGCGTTCGAAATAAGATTAAAAACGATCAATTCGAACAGCGTAGCATTTGCAGATACCACTGCGTTGTTGCCAATATTACATTTTAAAAAAATATTTTTAACACTGGCCTGATCCTTATAAGCGTCGAGCGCTTTGGTAACAACCGTGTGAAGATCAATCGTCTCAATCTCAAAAAACTGTCGATTCTCGATCTTCGAAAGAAGCGAAAGATTTTTGTTGAGACGTGCGATACGGTCAGTTGCTTCGAGTAAACTTCCAACGAGCTCAGCCTGTTCCTCTGTCAATTCTTTTGTTTGTGCTAATAACTCAAGCTTTGATCTACAAATAGCCAAGGGTGTGCCGAGTTCATGAGACGCATTTTCAGTGAATTCCTTCTGTTCCTGATAAGCAGCACGACTTCTCTCAATCAAATGCGTAATGGCAGCATTCAACTCTCTAAACTCGGCTGTCGTTGATCCTGGCAGAGCCAAGGCGGTGTCTTCATCAATCCTGTACTTCCTAAGCCGGTCCAGAATTATATAGAAGGGCCTCCATATCGTTTGTGATAGGTTACGATTGATAAACACTAATCCAATGAATAACAATGTTAGAATGAGTAGCTGAATGATCATGATCGCACTAATCAATTCCGAATTACTGAGCATAGACTCCCGGACTTGCATTCTGAAGTTTTTTCCAAGAACAGTCACAGTTGACTCATATACCCTATGAGGCGCCCATCGTCCTGCACCACGGTCGTATAAGTCGGCAGTATAAAAAGAGTCTGCAACGACAAGGTTTTCCGTCGGGCTAAACACAAACTCTTCATTCATTAAATGAAATAGTCCCAGATCCTGGAGCGACTTTATATGATCCAATGAGCCTAAAAAGTCCTTTCTGTGGGCCATTAGCACTTTGTCCGTGTCATGAATAAAAATCTCATGAATAGCGTAGTAAAAAAGTGGCGTACTAATAAGTATAAGGGATGCTGAATAGGCAAGATAATTTCGTACGGTCCGGGCCAGTAGCTTCATACTCCAAACTTATAACCCAAACCATAAATTGTTTTGATATAGTCGGGACAGGATGCTTCTGTCAATTTCTTCTTAAGGTTTTTCATGTGGGCATAAATGAAATCGAAATTATCAAATACTTCCGCTTCATCACCGGACAGGTGTTCCGCTATCGCATTTTTAGTAACTACCCGGTTCTTGTTTGCCACCAGAAAAACTAACAGGTCGTACTCCTTTCGTGTGAGTTCCACCTCCTTTCCGTTAACACTAACAGATTTTGCGCCCAAGTCAACGATTAGCTCATGAAGTTTAATTGTATTATTTCCCTCAAAACGTTTTCGCCGGATAACCGCAGAAACACGGGCTCCCAACTCGGCCAGGTGAAACGGTTTTGGTAAATAATCGTCTGCACCAAAATTTAGACCTTTAATTTTATCATCAATCGAATTTTTAGCAGAGATTATAATAACGCCATCCAATTTTCCTTCGTCTTTCAACTTTTTCAATATTGAAAGACCGCTTCCATCAGGAAGCGTAATATCGAGAAGGATACAGTCGTAATCATGCATCATTATCTTTTCCTCAGCCTGTTCAATCGTTGATGCAACTTCACAAACGTAACTCTCTTGCCGCAGATATTGCAGAATACTTTTAGACATCTCATGTTCATCTTCGACAACCAGGACTTTCATTTCTTGTGTTTTAGGAGACAGCTCGTGTTTTCAGTTACAACCACATCCTCCCCCGGTCTTGCCACCATTTGCTCCGGAAGCGCCTTCGCGATAGAGCTGAAAGCTTGTTTCAAATTTTTGCGCCTTTCGTGCAGCGAGCTCCATTTCAGAATCATTTAAATACATTCTCTGGTACTCCTTTACCGATGAACAACATACAGATACAATGGCTAGTGCCATCAATGCGATAGTAATATTGAATCGTTTCATAATTCACCCTTTAAGATTAATATTTTTAGAAGTATAGATTGTGTCATTGTCATCAATGATAATACACCCTACATTCTTCAGCTGATTTATTAGATTAAGTCCAGCCTTGATTCCCATGACTGTTACGGGCGTTGCTAAGGCATCGGCCACTTCTGCGCTTGAAGAAATAATGGTAACACTTTTAATGCCACGTACTGGATATCCCGTTTTCGGATCTATTGTATGCGAATACTTTACGCCATCGATAACTACAAACTTTTCATAATTCCCAGAAGTTGCCACGGAGATATCGGACAGAGCAAGAGATGCAAACGGAAGGTGGTTACAATCCGGTGCAGCAATACCAATGGTCCAGGGCTTACCGTTCGCTTGAGTTCCCCACACCGTAAGATCGCCTGATGCGTTTACGATTCCATTCATTACTCCTTCTTCTTGCATAATAGCTTTCGCTCGATCTGCGGCATAACCCTTGCCGATCCCCCCAAACCCAATACGCATTCCCTTTTGTTTTAAATAAACGGTCGTCGTCGAGCTATCAAGTATAATGTTTTCATAGTTAATAAGTCGAACTAATTGTTTAGCTGTGGCGCGGCTCGGCAGTGCAGTCATGTTTTTGTCAAAGTTCCACAATCCCTTATCAAGGGATCCATAGGTGATATCGAAGGCGCCTTGCGTCAGCCGCGAGATTTTGATGCACCGTTCGATCAAATTAAAAACCTCTTGATCTACTTTAACAGGTTCAATACCGGCGTTTCTAATGATCAAATTTGTCTGACTGCTGTCCGCATACGTTGTCAGCAATGCTTCAATGCGTCTAACTTCTTCCACAGCCATAGCAATACAACGTTTGGTCTGTTGCTCATCGTTCGCGACCACTGAAAATGAGAAATTATTTCCCATCAATCGGTACGACTGTGTGTAAACCTGTGGGACTATTGGTGTGATCTCTACCATGTTTAATCTTCCATCTCTAATTCCTTGGAAAGTTGACTAATAACTTTATCCTGACTCGAAAATGTGTATCCGTCCCATTCCTTCAAAATTTTTCCATCCGCATCAAGCAACAAGGTGTAAGGAAACTTTCCGGCAGGATTATATTTTTCAGCCAAGGCCTCGTTATGACTTTGTTGCTCTTTAGAAAGTTGGTGTTTCTTTGCTCTTGGAAAATCAGCCCTTATTAAAACCAACTGTTTCTCAGCTATGCGTAAAAAAGCATCATTCTCAAATACTTCTTGCTTCATTTTGATACAGGGCGCACACCAATCAGAACCTGAGAAGTTTAAAAGAATATATTTATGATTCTCGCGGGCTATTGTTTTTGCAGCTTCGATGTCATTGAGCCATTCGACCGACCCGGTAATAATGGCTATAAAAATCATTAAACCTATTTTCATCTTTTGCTATTTAAATTTTGCAAGGAGTGTTAGAATATTTGAATTAAGCCCTGTTGACCGTTCATAGTAGCCATACCGGAGTTCAAGCGCATTTAACTTAGTAAAGCCCATCACACCTCCAGGTGGGGCGTAGCGAAGACCAATCCCGAACAGATTGCTATTTAGTTTTGACAGGTCGTAATCACTAGTATAAAATTTCTCATCAGCAGTATGCTGCGCGTAGGGCCTAAAATATTTTGTCCCTGTTTGCTGATAATACCGATAGAAAGGGCTTATCGAGAAGAACGGGGTGATCTTGACTGGAAGCTCCACTTCGGCTGTATGAGCATCGATTCCCCAACTATCGTGATAGAAACGGTAATATGTGCGAATGATATATCGATCGCCAAGGAAATAATTAAGTCGTATGCCTATTGGTATTTTTACACGCGTGTCAGGTAAATTTTCAACTTTAACCGAACCATTCTCGAAATAGGTGCGGTGGTAAAGTGTTGCCAATTGGCCTTCTTGAAAAGCACCGTCTAAAAGCAACAATACCTGCAAACGTTTATTTACGATCTGGCTAACACTCAAAGACGTACTATACGAATTTCTTGGCTCTGTTCCACGGCTCTCATTGGTGCGGAGCTCAATAGGAAGTATCACTGACCAGGTGTCGAAGAATACCTGAGCACCTGCACTGAATTGACGGCTCCGATCCCTTGAGAATTTTGACCAGCCGACATTTAAGCCAGTTGAAAAGTAATCGTATTCCGTTGACACCGAACCCGTCACAGTGGCAGCAGATCCCTTTGTCTCATTCGCAATTCCATACGTGATCGACGGATATACTCGCACGTCTTGAGAAGACGCCGATGAAATCGTAGACGGATCAATCTTATCAGACGAAGCTGATGTGTAAACATCAACACCAACCTCGCCTCTAATTGTATGTTTTCTTTTTCTATTATCGTAGCGAGACAAGGTAACATCGATAGTCGTAGCAAAGTCCGTCAATTTCTCCGATCCAACACCGCCGGTGACCGCCGAGTTATTCCCTTGTTGCTGATAATAGCTGGATACAAAGTTAATTTCGTCAACCTTTAATTTTCTTTCTTTGTAAGACGAGGAATCGCTCACGGACTGAGCGAAACCCATCAAAGTGGAAAAATAAATGCCAATTGCTGCTAATGAAATCCGTAACATCGGTCTGAAATTATGTTCGCAAATGTCAAATGACATTCTGAATTAATTCTGAATGTTCGTTTATAAAGACAATGAGTTAATAAAAACAAGATGATTTGTAACTGACAAAACTCAGTAATATATGTGAACGAAGTCATACGGAAGTTCTTTTGGAATCCTTAGCTTTTTGTGAAAATTTTAGAGTTATGGATACAACCAGAATTCACCTTTTTATTACACATCTTCCTGTCTTTGGAATATTTCTCGGGTTGTTGGTCTTAGTTTTTGGATTGATCCGCAAAGTTTCGCAAGTGAAGATAGTTTCTTATGCGATCATAGTCATATCAATTGTCGGGGGCATCGTCGCCTTTCAGACTGGAGAAGCAGCAGAACATGCGGTTGAAAGTATTGCTGGGCTATCTGAAAACGCCATTGAAAAACATGAAGAGTCTGCAGAACTTACCGTCTGGTTCATTTATAGTTTGGGTCTTCTTTCTCTCTTTGCCATGTACTTCGAAGTAAAGGGTAAAGCGCTTGCAAAACAATTCTCTTATATTGTCTTAGTGGTTTCTATCGTTACTTTTTATTTTGTCGCAAGCACCGCCTCTCTTGGCGGCAAGATACGACACAGTGAAATAGGTAAGGAACAACCCGGGCAGAAGGATATGCACGATGAATAAAAGAAATCAAGCACCTTTACTTCTTTCTGGGGATAGCATGGAACTTCGTCAGATCTTTCCACAATTTGACAAAGAACTTATCAGCCACCTTGAAAAGATAGGACAGGTTGTAGAATTCGAGGAAGGTGAAATGCTCATGCGTACCGGCCAGTACTTTAAAAATTCATTACTTATACTGGATGGACGGGTTAAGCTCTATCGAGAAGGCGATGATGGTGAAGAATTCTTTTTATACTATCTGGAAAAAGGGAACGCTTGTGCACTTTCTATGATCTGCGCAGCCAAGAATGAGACTTCAGCTATTAAGGCAAAAACGATGTCGCCAGTAAAGGCTTTGGAAATTCCAATACAGCACATGGATACGCTGATGAAAGAATACCGCCAGTGGTATTATTTTGTTCTGGAGACTTACCGGGCACGATTCTCGGAATTACTGGAAGTGATCGACCAGGTAGCCTTTCATTCAATGGATCAAAAGCTTGAATTTTATTTGAAGCGACAATTCGAATCGTTTGGCACTAACAAAATAACCGTTACGCACCAGGAAATTGCCGATGACCTCAACTCCTCTCGTGAAGTAATTTCACGCCTTCTAAAAAAAATGGAATCTGGTAAACGGATCTCCATTTCGCGTAATGAGATTACGCGTCTGAACTTATAGGCCTGTGTGACATCAGTCACTAAATCCCTGTTCCCGGATCGCGATCTTTGTATTGAAATTTGAACGACTATGGAAATTTTTGCAGGTTATCTTGCATCCGGATTAATAGGCGTATCGCTCGGCCTTATTGGTGGTGGTGGATCAATCATCACCATTCCTGTGCTGGTTTATCTGTTTCATATTGAGCCTACGATGGCTACGGCCTATTCGTTGTTTATCGTAGGAAGCACGTCATTGGTGGGCGGAATACGAAGTGCGATAAGCAAGACGGTTGATGTTAAGAGTGCAATATTATTTGCTGTGCCATCTACACTGGGTGTCTTTCTAACGCGCCATTATTTTCTGCCAAGGATTCCGGATATGATTTTCGAAGGGAATGGATTCTCACTTCACAAAGACACTGCGCTGATGTTGTTCTTTTCTTTGATCATGGTTGTTGCTGCAGTACAAATGATTCGAAATAAACCGACAATTGAGCATCCACATTCAAGGCATATCATTGTAATGCTCGTGCTTCAAGGAGTGGCTGTAGGTGTCATCACCGGCATTATAGGGGCGGGCGGAGGATTTCTTATTATTCCAGCCCTGGTGTTGCTTGCTGGACTACCCATGAAAAAAGCGATCGGCACATCCCTGATCATTATTGCAATTAATTCCCTCGTTGGTTTTTTGGGCGATATGAGCCAGTTAAAAGAGATAAATTTCACGTTAATGTTCTTGGTTTCTATCGTGGCCGTGAGCGGCGTTTTTCTGGGCACTTATTTATCGCGATTCATTGCGGCAAAAAATCTCAAGTCAGGATTTGGGTGGTTTGCATTGGCGATGGCGATGTTCATTGTAATAAGGGAAGTCGTGGTTTAACCATTCGTGACTTTTGTCACTGTCGAAGAGGAGAACGTTGCCGAACTTTGTTTCAGAATTAGAAAAGACCCTAAAAAAAAGGATATGAAAGTCGAACAGATCTATACCGGATGTCTCGCGCAAGGAGCGTATTATATC
>Ga0157380_10000492_pt1 | contig 24067 bp, 13 predicted proteins | sample S35metaG_FD_119757 | JGI IMG/M metagenome (GOLD analysis project Ga0157380, IMG submission 119757) | Switchgrass rhizosphere microbial communities from Kellogg Biological Station, Michigan, USA - S3-5 metaG | ecosystem: Host-associated > Plants > Roots > Rhizosphere > Soil | place: USA...
AATTTAATTCAACTACATGGCCAGCCTGTTTGGGTACTGACCCAAAATGGGTTTTATGCTTTTGATAAATTAAAATCTGTCTTCCTTCCGGTCACCGATGATCGATATAAAATCAAAACCCCTATCGTCACACGGCGGTTTAGACTAAGCGTGGTTGATGACATTATTTTCACTACAAGCCGAGATACCATATGGTCACTTAATAGTAAAACGGGAGAATATAAGTTTATCCCATTTCGCAATATATATGGTATCCATGCTATCAATTCTCATCAATTGATTGTCAGCTCCTGGAAGGCCCACACCTTTCTATGCGATTTCAATACCCTAGAGGTACAACCTATCGTTCCGCATACTTTTTTGGAAAAACCAGAAGATAATTTCCTGATAGTAAATTCCATTTTAACTCTTGATTCCGCTCATCATTTATTAGCGACTACAAAAGGCCTTCTTGAATATACGTCGACGACCGGGGCTATAACACTTAAAAAAGTATTTTATAAAGGACAACCCCTGACCAATGAAGGTAGGATCGTGGACCTTTATTTGGATCGCCAACAAAAAGTATGGGCTTGTTCAGAATATTCCATGTTGACCTTTGATCCTTATCATGCAACTATTGGCTTGATCCGGAATACGGAAAACGATCCTATCAAATCCTTCAGCAATAATATCCGAGGGATAGTGGCCGACGAGTCGGAGAATTTATGGCTGGCCACTTCAAATGGTATCACTTATTGGGATCTTCGACAGCATATTTTCCATCCAATCTTTGCAGTCGAAGGTGCGACTGACAGAATGAATCATCCTTCCATCCGTGGCATTGCTTATGATGGTGTCCATGTCATCATCGGACAAACCAATCGTGGTGTTTGGTTGTATAATCCTCGAACCAAAAAATACAGGAGACCTATCTATCAAACAGGTGTGGAAGGTGAAGTCGTGCGAAGAAATCTCGAAAAAGATTTTGTTGACCAGATCTATACGCTACACAATGGTGATTTCGTCATTGCCGCTCGTGATGCAGCATATATAATGGAATCTGGTTCTTACCTCATCCGTCAAATTGCATTTCCAGGAAGCAAAGAAAACATCAACTTCAGTTATGAAGACCGATTCTATAATGTTTGGATAGGCACCCGTAAAGGCTTGTATTGCCTTGACTCAAATCTTGTCCTTAAACTACAAATCAAAGAAGGGATTGGTCAAGGTGTGACCAGGTGCCTCTACCAATGGAATGAGGATGAATATATCCTGGGTGCACAAGGATTGTACCGTATCCGCGTATCCGGTGACAAAGTAGAAACAGAAATCCTGAATGCTTTTTTTGAAAAGAAATATGTTCATTCGATACACAAAGACACACTTGACCGTCTTTGGTTGGCGACGGATGAAGGGTTGTACCTCTATGACCTGAGTAGTAATTATATCGAACACTTTGATCGGTTTGATAACACCCAAGGTGATTTTTACAATCAAAATAGTTTGTACCGGAGTCCTGAAAATATACTGTATATGGGTGGGTCCAATGGTATCAATTATTTTCATCCGGAAGCCATTTCCTTTCGCACAGATAGCCTGCAAGTTTCCCTGATGCGGGTTAGTGTCAATCAGGGAGATACCATGTTTCTTGAACTATCATCCCCCCTTTCGCTCAGGTCATCACAAAACAATGTGGAGATTGATTTCATAGCTCCCTTTTATGGCAATCCGAATAAGATTCAATACCGTTACCAGTTGAATGATAAACACGGGGAATGGAATACGGCCGGCGACAACACCACTGTCAGATTTTCTTCTTTACCATCAGGAGATTATACATTTAAAGTGGCCGCAAGCAGCAATGGTGTGGATTGGTTTGAAAGCAACAAGACTCTGGCATTTTCAATAGCCTACCCTTTCTGGCAAACATGGTGGTTTTTACTTTTTTGCATCATAGCCATCTCCACCTTGATCTTTTACTTCGTGCGGAAAAGAATTGACGCTATCCGTCAGAAAGAAAAAGTAAAAAGAGATTATGAAAAGCGGATTGCAGAAGTCGAAATGCATGCTCTCCGTGCACAGATGAATCCGCACTTCATGTTCAATAGCCTCAATTCGATCAATAATTTTATTCTCAAAAATGATCCGGACAATGCTTCAGGCTACCTGACTAAGTTTTCAAGGCTGATGCGTTTGATTCTTGACAATTCGAGGAGCGAGTGGATTATGCTTGAGCATGAACTGAAAGCACTGGAGCTTTACATCGAATTGGAAATCGTCCGTTTTGACAAGGTATTTGGGTATGAAATCATTGTTTCACCCGAAATTGATGTAACAACCACTTCAGTTCCTCCTATGATCATCCAGCCTTATGTGGAGAACGCCATATGGCACGGCTTGATGCATCGAAAAGAACCTGGGGGTAAATTGATTATAAGGTTGTGGCGAGAGCAACAACACCTGCATATTTGCATTGAAGATAATGGCGTAGGTCGCGAAGAAGCCAAACGACAAAAAAGCAAATCCGCCACACGACACAAATCGCATGGCATGAAAATCACCGCAGAACGTATTGAGATCGTCAATAGGATCTATGATGTCAATGCTACAGTACAGATCGAAGATGTGGCCGGTCAAAACGGACATGTCGGAGGCACACGTGTTTCATTAACCTTAGCCGATAAAAAATATGACAGCCATTATAGTGGATGACGAGAAGCATTGCAGAGAAGTATTGGAACTTCTGCTTGGAAAATATTGTCCCGAGGTAAAACTATTAGGCAATTGTGCCGGAGGTATGGAAGCCTTGGAAGTTTTGAAAAAGCAATCACCCGACATCCTCTTCCTGGATATTGAAATGCCTGGCATGAATGGTTTTGAATTGCTTGAACAAGCCCCGCAAGGCGAGTATGAAACCATCTTTACTACGGCCTATAATGAATATGCTATTAAAGCCATCAAGCACAGTGCCCTGGATTACCTCCTCAAACCAATTGACAAAGATGAATTGAAGTTGGCCGTACACCGAGCCCTTGAGCACAAAGCTGTCCGACCTCCCGAACGCATCAAGGAGTTGCTTGATATCCTGCAGCATCCCAAGACATCAAGGCGATTTGCCGCCGCGACCATGGAGGGATTAGTCATGGTAGATGCCGACAACATCCTTTATTGCGAAAGTGACAGCGCCTATTGCACGTTGCATTTCACAGATGGCAAGACCCTCTTATTATCCCGCACGCTCAAAGAAGTAGAAGAAGCTCTTCCTCATGAGCAATTCTGTCGCATCCACCACAGCTTCCTGGTCAATCTCAGCTATGTCCAGAAGTACATTAAAGGCGAAGGAGGCGAAGTGGTCATGAGCAATGGAGCCAGTTTGCCTGTTTCCAGGACACGGAAGCAGGATTTTTTGAAGCTGCTGGAAAGGATTTAAAATCGGTGAGCAGTGAGAAGTGAGCAGTGAGCAGTGAGCAGTAACCGGTAATCGGTAACCGGTGCTTGGTGCTTGGTGACCCCCTACCCCCTAAAAGGGGGCGTTGATTTTCTTTGAGGAAGGGGAATATCTTACAACAGGTTTGGACAACAGAAAAGAATGATCAATGCCCCATCGGGGCTATAGGTTGGTAACAACGAGAACAAGTCGTCAAATCATGCGCCGTAGGTGCATAACTTCTGTGTCCAAAGCTTACCACTTGTTGAAATTCAATAAGTTAGAAACGTTTATTTGTAACGTTTCATCGGTTATTAAACCTTAGATTCACCGCGTGAAGCAAACTCTCCTAAATCTGGTTCTAGCAGATGATGATATTGATGACTGCATCTTCTTCAAGGAAGCGCTGGAAGAAGTATCTCATGACACAACGCTTGTAACTGTAAATGACGGGGTGGCCCTCATGAGGTTGTTGAAAGAAGGGGCTGAGCCACTCCCGCATGTGATTTACCTAGATTTAAATATGCCTCTCAAAACAGGTTTTGAGTGCCTCGCTGAAATAAAGCAAAATGAAAAGGTAAAAGACGTACCGGTGATTATTTTCTCCACTTCCTTTAACCCGGAAGTAGTGGAAAATCTTCGGCAACAAGGTGCTGCTTATTATATCCGCAAACCTGGAGATTTTTCAGACCTCAAAAAAATACTATCACAATCACTTGACTTGCTCACCTCTGGTAACGCTAATTCCACCGCCGAAACCTTTGTTCTTAAATAGTAATAACCGATCACCCAAACTGCCGTTTAAAACTTGAATAAGCACTCATGGCTAAAACGAAAAAATTGAATTTTCCTAAAACGCCAACCGGTATTAACGGGTTGGATGAAATTACCAATGGCGGATTTCCCACTGGGCGGCCCATCCTTATTTGTGGCAGTGCAGGGTGTGGTAAAACACTATTTGCGATGCAATTCCTTGTCAAAGGAATTGTGGACTACAATGAGCCGGGCGTGTTCATGAGCTTCGAAGAAACCTCAGATGATCTGTCACAAAATGTCAGCTCGTTGGGTTTTGACCTTGATAAACTAAAAGCTGAGAATAAACTTCGCGTTGATTATGTCCGTGTCGAGCGTTCTGAAATTGAGGAAACAGGGGAATACGACCTGGAAGGATTATTCATCAGGCTCAATCATGCGATAGATACTGTCGGTGCAAAACGAGTAGTGCTTGATACCATCGAATCCTTGTTTGGTGGAATGGAAGACATTGGCTTGCTTCGCTCCGAATTAAGGAGATTATTCCAGTGGCTTAAAGATAAAGGGGTGACGGCCATCATTACCGGCGAGCGTGGTGAAAACACATTGACACGCCAGGGATTGGAAGAATATATTTCTGATTGTGTCATCTTGCTTGACTTCAGGGTGATTGATCAGATTGCTACGCGCAGATTGCGCATCGTAAAATATCGTGGCAGCACGCACGGTACCAACGAGTATCCTTTCCTTATTGATGAAGACGGCATTTCCGTGATTCCAGTGACGTCCTTAAAGTTAGATTACAAGTCCTCCACGGAAATTATTTCTACCGGTATTCCGGAGTTGGATAAAATGTTTTCGGGAGGTGGTTTATACAGAGGAAGCAGCACCCTCATTACCGGAACAGCCGGAACAGCAAAAACAATACTGTCCTCCCATTTTGCCGCCAGTAGCAGTAAGCGAAAAGAACCTGTGCTTTATTTTTCTTTCGAAGAATCACCTGACCAGTTGGTTCGTAATATAGCCACCATTGGTGTCAACTTTAAGCCAATGATCAAATCAGGCTTGCTTCACATTCATGCATCGCGTCCATCGTTGCAGGGATTGGAAATGCATTTGCTCGTCATCAGCAAATTGATGGAGAGATTACAACCCCTTACCGTAATCGTAGACCCTATCAGCAGTTTAATCACGATCGGCAGCAGCAGCGAAGTCCGTGGCATGTTGATCAGGTTGATGGACACCCTTAAGATGAAGAAAATCAACGCGATCTTTACTTCACTCACACATTCGGGTACGTCTGAATACAATGATGCAACCGTAGATGCAGTTTCTTCCTTGGCCGACACCTGGATCAATTTGACCAATGAACAAAACAAAGGGGAAGAACGAGTGCGTAGTCTATTGATTGTCAAATCAAGAGGTATGGAGCATCTCAACAGCAAACAAGAATTTATAATTACCAGTAAAGGCCTGAAGTTTATCAAACGAAAGGCATAATAAGCTAACTATGGCAAAAGATCAGACATGGGAATTGCGTTTATATATAGCAGGGCAAACACCCAAATCCATTCTTGCCCTGAGTAACATTACCAACTACTGTGAGGAGCATTTGGATGGTAGATATTCCATCGAAGTGATTGACCTATTGAAAAACCCTCAATTGGCTGAAGGGGACCAGATTTTTGCCATACCAACGTTAGTGCGCAAATTACCTGAGCCCATCAGAAAGATCATTGGGGACTTGTCAAACAAAGAAAAGGTTTTAGTAGGGTTAAACATTCGCCCTATTAAAAGTTAAAATAAATGTGGGGAAGAATTGGTCATGTTATCGATCCCGGGATGTACTTGGGAAAAAACGAAGAAATGAAAAAGAACATCACTCCATCATTAATTTCTGAGGGAAAGCTCGTGTTACAGCTTTTTGTGACAGGGATGTCCCCAAAATCCATGGAGGCCATAGAAAACATTAAGTCGCTATGCGATGAATATTTGAAAGATGCTTTTGAACTAGAGATCATTGATATCTATAAGCATCCCGAACGAGCTGTCGAGCAACACATTGTTTTTAGCCCTTCCTTGATAAAGCAATTGCCTTTACCCCGCAAAACACTTATTGGAACTTTGGCTGATACCGGTAAAGTGGTCAAAGCGCTGGGGATTTCTTTTAAATAAAATACAGGAATGGAGGAGTTAGCCAATGAAATATTAATTGATAAGATTAAAGAACTTGAAGATAAACTTGAAGAATACCAGCAGTTTATTGATGCTATTAAAAGCGGCGAGATAGATGGTTTTGCCCTTAACAAGAATACGCATCATGAAATTTTAACTTTCCAGGGCAGTGATTATGTCTATCGTATGCTGGTGGAAAATTTCAGGGAGGGAGCATTGACCCTTTCCGAAGATGCATTGACGGTATACACTAATAATTATTTCCTTGAGCTGATGCAGCTCCCTTATGAATCCGTCATCGGAAAATCCTTTTATCAATTCATCGATCCGGATTCTCAAGAAACATTCACTGAACTTTTTAAAAAAGGACTGACCGGGCAAAGCAAAGGAGAAATATGTCTGACGGCAGACCATAGAAGAATACCTGTATACGTCTCGCTCACGTCCATACATCCGACATTGCCAAATGTCGGAATGATCGTGACGGATCTGACTGAAAAGAAAATACAAGAAAATATACTGACCGAAAATGAGGAAAAATTTAATGCCCTTTTTCAGCTTTCGCCTTTCGGCATTTCATTGGCAGATGTAGAAACACGTCGCATTGTAGATGTAAATGAGAACTACCTTAAAACGTTTGGTTACAAACGGGAAGAATTAATTGGCAAAACCAATGCAGAATTAAATCTAATCGATGATGCCCTTCGTGCGAAAATCATAGCAGACATTCAAGCATTCGGAACCGTAAAAAACATCGAAGCTGAAATGAGAAGAAAAACAGGTGAGATCGTTCCTGTTTTAATTTCTGTCGAAACCATTACCATTGGGAAAAAGGAATATTACCTGACGGCTATCAATGATATCGGGGAGCGAAAAAAGGCACAAACCAGCCTGGAGCGAAGTGAAGAAAGATACCATCGCATGGTGGATGAAGTACAGGATTACGCCATCGTGCTTCTCAGCAAAGAGGGCATCATAGAAAACTGGAATAAGGGTGCTGAAAAAATAAAAGGCTACTCAGCCGATGAAATTGTAGGCAAACACTTTTCAGTTTTTTATTCAGCGGAAGAACAGGAGAATTTCATTCCGGAAAAATTTCTGGCTGCAGCCCAAAAAGCAGGCAAGGCATCCATTGAAAACTGGAGATATAAAAAGGATGGAAGCAGGTTTTGGGGAAGCGTCGTAATTACTGCGCTGCATGACACTGAGCAAAATATCATTGGATTTGTGAAAATGACAAGGGACCTCTCCGAAAGAAAACATGCAGATGAGGAAATTAAGAAGAAAGCAGCCCAATTAGAAGTGAAGAATATAGAGCTGGTGAAAATGAATAAGGAGTTGGAATCGTTTGCTTACATCTCTAGTCACGACTTGCAGGAACCGTTAAGAAAAATTCAAACCTTTGCTACGCGCATCCTGGAAAAGGAGTATGATCATCTGTCCGAAACCGGCAAAGATCACTTCAGGAGAATGCAAAAAGCAGCCCAGAGAATGCAAACCCTGATAGAAGACCTATTGGCCTACTCTCGGATCAATACAGACACCCAGGTTTTTGAGCCTACTGATCTGCATAAAATTATAGAAGAAGTAAAGGAAGATTATAAAGAAAGAATAAAAGAATTGGGCGCAACCATTGAAGTGAACGGCATAGGTCATGTCTCCATCATCCCATTCCAGTTCCGTCAACTCATGCACAACCTCATCGGCAATGCTTTGAAATTTTCAAACCCGCACACACCACCCCACATCATTATTAAAAGTGAATTTGCAGAAGGTAGCAAGTTTAACAACCCAAAACTGGCGCCCAATAAACAATATTGTCACATCTCCATCATGGACAACGGTATCGGGTTCGAAAACCAATACAAGGAAAAGATCTTTGAAGTATTCCAGCGCCTCCATGGCAAAAGCGAATACGATGGTACCGGTATTGGCTTATCCATTGTGAATAAAATCGTAGAAACCCACGGAGGTATTATTACTGCCGACAGTGAGCCGAATAAAGGGGCGACGTTTGATATTTTCATACCTGTCAACTAAAGGCAGAGGGAGAGGGCAGAGGGATTTAGTTAAAATCTCTCCGTGTGCTCCGTGTACTCTCCCGCTGCATTTTTAATAAAATGGCGGGATCTACGCTTTGCTTCGACGTGCGACATTTTTCTTTTGATCACGCTGACCCCCTACCCCCTATGGTTCGACCTGCTATCCCTCATCCTTGTGCTACAGCTCACCAACCACAGGGGGCGTTGATTTTTACTAAATCGAAAATGTTAAGCGTAAGTTCACTTACGCGGTTGCTGAGCTGTTGCACAAGGATGAGCGTAGAAGGTCGAAGTATGTGCGTCAGCAAATTTTAATTTGCGAACAAATATCACATAGCCTTTGTAAGACATCATAATACCCAAAGATTCTTACCTTGAATCAGATTTAAACCACCACACACAAAACTTATAGATCATTTTCACCCTACTCAACCTGACAGCATGAAATCTAACAATCACCTCCATAAACTTCTAATAGGAATCCTCCTATTTCTCCCACTGGTATCTTATACACAAGTCTTGTTTCAAACGGGACAATCGTTAAGCACCAGCGGATCTAATTTCGAAGTAGTGGCTGTCGGGGATGTAAACAATGATGGCTTGGAAGACATTGTGGCTGGGACCAGTTTTTATTTTGATGAAGAGTTTGATTATAAACTCCTGGTGTTTATCCAATCTGCAGAAGGGACTTTCCCGACAACAGTATACTACTCTTACGCAAAAGTATATCCTGGCCTTAGATCAATTGGTATAAACGATGTCAATAATGATTTACTGAATGATGTAATCATTGGTTACGGAGATAGTATCGCGATATTCTCTCAAAATACATCAGGCACCCTGGATCCATGGGTTAGCTATTACACTGGATCCGGATTACAAGATCTTAAAGTAGGTGATATCAATAATGATAACCTAAATGATATCGTGGTTAGTCATTCGGCGGATTCCTATATCCGTGCATTCTACCAGACCCAGGCCGGATTTACAACAAGTGTATATGCTAAACCCCTTTCCGCTCGTGATGAGGTAGAAATAGGTGATGTGAATTCAGACGGATTAAATGATGTAGTGCTTAAGATAGGAGCTGGTGAGGGAGGTTTCCATGTGTTTAATCAAAATGCATCCGGTACATTAAATAACTATATCTCCTATTTCCCTGGCGGCACGGACTTCCAGTTCCTCAACGGAATCGCCATTGGTGACCTAAACAATGATGGTCATAATGATGTGGCTGCTTCAAAGGGAGGAAACAGTCCAAGTGCCAGCTTAGTTATTTGGTACCAGGATACAACTACCCACTTACTCAAGTCTCCAACCTCTACTCCTACATATGAGATTCCTTCTAATATTGAGATTGCCGATTTCAATTGTGATGGCATATCTGAAATCTTCATGAATCATGGTGGTTGGAATGCAATCACCGTTTGGTCTCAAAATGCTTCAGGTACTTATACAGACTACGATACTTACCAGGTATCTGTAGCTCAGCATCCTTCTCCTGAGGGATTGACATCAGGGGATATCGATCATGATGGTAAGCTGGACATTGTAGGTGTGGGCGATTTCACTACCATTCAACTTTTGTATAATGTTTCCATCCCAACTTCCTTTACACAAATAGATACTTCAGTAGTCACCGATACCATCTCCCACTACATCCACTATGATTATTACTTTACAACAACCCTTAGTGATACCATTAATCAGTATATCATTACGCAAACAGATTCGTTTCTATTATCTTATACACTTCGACAAGACAGCGTATTAACAGATTCCCTTTTCTCCCGAACCGGCGTCTTATGCGACTCTGTATATACCGATGTCATTACATCTACATCCTATTCATTTTCTGAAACAGAAACCAGGGACACCTCCTTTTGGTCCACTACCATTGATTCTGTTTTTACATTAGATGTCATTAAACCCGTTATTCCGGATATCAGGATATTTCCAAACCCCTTTTCAACGCAGCTCACTTTCCAGGTTACAAATAGCGAGCAGTCCATTGTTTCGTTCCATGATTTTCTTGGCCAGGAAATCTTGAGCCAGCCTTTCACGAACTCCACCTCGTTAAATACTGCTGCAATTCCACCTGGCATCTATATTTATAAGTTGTACCAGGGAAAGGTGTTGATTAAAGCAGGGAAGATTGTGAAACAATGAAATAGCAAGGAGCAAGGAGCAAAATTTCTCCGTGTGCTCCGTGTACTTCGTGCGAAAATTCTTTTGATCCTGCTGACCCCCTACCCCCTATACAGGGGGCGTTGATTTTTTATGAATACGCATTGTTAAGCGTAAGTTCACTTACGCGGTTGCTGAGCTGTAGCGCATGGATGAGTTTAGCAGGTCGAAGTATGTGCGTCAGCAAATTTTAATTTGCGTTTCGTAATGTCGCATTCCCCCCATTAAGTTGTCGTTTATACAATCTGTGATTCCAGACGCACTCCCCTACTTTTGTACAAAAGAAGCATTGGCACAATGGGAAAGCTTGTCTTAGAAATTCAGACCTCCTTGGATGGGTTTATTGCATCACCTGATGGGAACACCAACTGGATGCTTTGGAATTGGGGCCCAGAATGGACATGGGATACAGAATTGCAGCAATATCATAATGAATTGACATTATCTGCTGATTGCATTTTAATTAGCAGGCAAATGGCAGAAGAAGGATTCATTGCTCATTGGCAAAATGCAGCCATGGATGCTAACTCCTCTCAATACACTTTCGCCCGGCATATTACTGATACACACAAAGTAGTTTTTTCCAAAACACTTGACAAAGCCACACCTATTCCAGGTGGATGGGAGAATACTGATATTGTTGCAAAAGATTTTGTGAAGGCTATAAACGAACTTAAACAACACAACCATCATGACATCCTTGTCTATGGGGGTGCTACTTTTGTATCGTCCTTAATCAAGGAAGACCTCATAGATGAATTTCATTTACTTGTAAATCCAGTGGCCATAGGAGGTGGCTTGTCTATTTTCAAAACCATTGACAAAAATCTACAATTGACTTTAATAAAGTCTAAAGCTTTTTCATGTGGGGTTGTTTTGCTGCATTACAAATCTAATCGCACATAACCCAACCGGTAGCCCAGACCTTTAATTTCACCTCTCTCAAAAAAAAGCAAAATAAATTTGCGCAACTCAAAAGTTGCGTATATATTTGCAACCTGAGAGTTGCGCATTTAGATACTAAACCATGAAACAAGACATTTTCCAAGCTATAGCTGACCCCACACGGAGGGCTATTTTGGCTTTGATAGCGATACAAGCCTTGACACCAACTGTAATGGCGGAAAAATTTGACATGAGCCGACAGGCCGTATCAAAGCACATCAAAGTATTGCAGGAATGCGAATTGATTAAACCTGAGCAATCAGGAAGAGAAATCTACTATCACTTCAACCCTAAAAAAATGCAGGAATTGGATCGTTGGTTGGGCCAATTCAGAAAGAGCTGGGAAACCCAATTCAATCAACTTGACAAAGTATTATCCACCATTAAAAAAAATAAAAAATGAAAGACAGTTTGCTATTCGATTTTACCGTTGACAAAGCAGCCAAAACGGTATACATCACCCGGGAATTTGCCGCCGATCTTGATTTGGTTTGGGATGCATTCACCAAAGCAGAATTGCTTGACCAATGGGTGGCCCCTGCCCCTTTTGTAGCAAGAACGAAACACATGAATTTTACAGTGGGTGGTAAAAGATTTTATGCCATGGTAGGCCCTGAAGGCCAGGAAGGATATATCCTCCAGAATTATACCTCCATTAGTCCAAAAACGAATTTCAAGCTCTACAATGCTTTTGCAGACAAAGATGAAAATCCTCACTTGCCAGGCTCCGAATGGGACTATACATTTAGCGAGCATGGTGATATTACCAAAGTGCGTATTACTATTTACAATGAATCCCTGGCCCGCTTAGAGAAGATGATTGAAATGGGCTTTACAGAAGGATTCACGATGAGCATGACCAACCTGGAAAATCTATTGGCCAGTTTATCGAATCAACAGTAAAGAATAATACAATGACCTGTCGTAAAATATTAGCTAGCTTTGAAAAGAGAGTGTAAGCAAACCCTAAATCTCTATTTATATGAGCGTACAAAGTCAAATCAACGAGCACATTGCCAGTCAACCTGAATCGAAACGCAGCGACATGCAAGCGTTGCACCGCATCATTCAGAATGTAATGCCAAAAAGTAAATTGTGGTTCCTGGATGGAATGAACAGTGAAGGCAAAAAGGTGGCGAATCCCAACATAGGCTATGGTGTTCAAAACATGAAGTATGCGGATGGAACTACCAGGGAGTTTTATCAAATTGGTTTCAGTGCCAACACTTCCGGAATCTCACTCTATGTCATTGGTCTTGATGATAAAACCTACCTGGCCAAAACATTTGGAAAAAAACTTGGCAAGGCGAATGTGACCGGGTATTGTATTAAGTTCAAAGCACTAAAGGATATAAACATTGACGTGCTTGAAGAAGCGATACGGTATGGGGTGGAGGCTACGAAATAATGGGAATAAAAAAGGCACAGTGTTTAGCGATGTTGCCCTGCGGGCCATCTGTTTAGCGTTTGGCGCCTTCGGCACCACTGTGGCAAGTAGAACATGATGGTCACTTAATCCGCTCGGGGAAACTTATTTGCCAATAGGAATGACATCTTCCCGTTGCCTCCTCTCACCATTGTAGAATGCCCTCCGGGTTGCGCTTCCAGTGATTATTCCCCAAAACCCACCCCTTTCTGCCTTTATTTCCATATCATCGCAGGCGGATGGTATCTCATTTCAGGCATCATGTACGAAGTCATATTCGATCAATTGTAACAGTCACTTTCGTGGCTATCCTTTGCCTATGTAGCCTCCACATCCACGCCCAAACTGCTAACATTGAATCCATTACGATCGCTGATGGCCTGTCTCAAGGGATGATCTACGACATCGAACAAACCGATGATGGATTCCTCTGGTTTGCCACAAAAGACGGGCTTAACCGGTACGATGGGTACGATTTCAAGGTGTTTATCAACGACCCCTTCCAGCCATACTCTATCGCCGGCAATGACCTGAATACACTGTTTGAAGACAGTGCCGGCAACCTCTGGATTGGCGTGATCGGCAAAGGGTTTGATGTGATGGAAAAATCAACAGGTCGCTTTCTGCATCTCTCCAATCTTCCGGGTATTCAAGACCAACTGGATGTAAATTGTTTTAGTGAAGGACTCGATAGTACCATTTGGTTGGGAACAAATCAGGGTTTGTTTTCCATTCGCTGGAAAACCAATTCGCCACGTGACATCCAATCTCCTGATCTCGCCACATACATATCCATCTCCCCGCAAAGCAAAGGGCTGGAGAATGGAAATAGCGGTTTTATATCCGTGCGAGCCTATACAAATACCACCTTCCTGGTGTCTTTTCGTAGCGATGGCGCGTATGAATTCAATTCCGTGACAAAGGCCATCGAGCCCATCCGAAAGGTGGATCTACAGGGAAAATCTGTTCCGGCTGGTTCAGTTACACCGGGCAGGGTCGTGCTTTCTTTGTCAGACCAAAACGACATGATCCTGACGTTGAATAATGGCAGCCAGATGGTATTTCCTGATTTGCAGCAAGATCCTTTCAGGTCCATTGATATGCTGAGTGATGGACTCGGCAACCTGCTCTGGCTGGCTTGGGCTGGCACAGAAACGAATGTATATTCCTTGCCATTAAAGGATCTCAACGGCAACGGTGTTGAATTAAAACCAAAGCTCGTCACCAGGCTCGACGCGCAAGCCGCATCGATGGAGCTGGACAGGAGTGGCAACCTCTGGATAGGTATGAGTGGTTATGGCCTCCGGAAAATCAAATTGTCCCGATATCCTTTCGATCATTACATGGCTGGACGTTCCGTTCGCAGTATCCTTTCGACAGATGAATTCTATCTCTGGCTCGGAACAACTGTTGGCACCTTGCAGCTTGATGAAAAAACCAAAACAACTAAACCGGTACCCGACGTAAAGACTGGTATCTACCTATATCTTCAAACGAAGAATGGATCTTCCTATATGATAGGCCGGGATTCGAGACACTATTACCATAAAGACCCTGACAAGCCAATATCATCACCTCTTCCTTTCAACTTTCAGACACACGAATATTCACCCATTGTAGAAGATCAGGCCGGACGGATCTGGACTGGTGGTGTGTATAGTCAGGTGATGTGTTTTGATCCGGCAACACAAGGTTATACCACTTTTGATCTCTCGGATTCACTTGGTCAAAATGCAATGGTTTTTTCAATCCATCTGGATCCCTATCAAGTGCTTTGGGTGGGTACTACAAACGGCCTGGCGCAAATCAACATCGCCAACCTCAAACTGGAAGGACAAACTAAACGAATCAAGGATCTGAAGGCCATCATTTATCAAACCCATGCCACCAATCCAGCCAGTCTCCGGTACAATTTTGTCACCAGCATTTGTGATGATCCCACCCATCCTGAAAAATATGTTTGGGTCAGCACCAAAGGCGGAGGGATTAGTTTTTTAGAAAAATCATCCAATACCTTTCGCCACTTCACCACACAAAACAGCGGCTTACCAAATGATGTCGTATACGGTATTTTACCCGATGACGCCGGTAATCTCTGGATGAGTTCAAATCGCGGGCTTTCGCGCATGACTTGTCCCCCTTCTTTTTATGTCAGCCCATATGCGATCATGACGCCAGATGGAAATTACAATGGACCTGTCTTTCAAAATTTCAGGGCAAGTGATGGTTTGCAAGGGGATGAATTCAATACGAGCGCATTTTACCGGCACTCAGATGGCCGGCTGATGTTTGGTGGCGTGAATGGACTGACCACCTTTTTTCCAGAGGAAATTAAAGATCGAACATCTGATGCACCTGTACGCATCACCAATCTCAGAATCAATAATGAGGATGTCGAATATTTTCAGAAAGACAGTCCCCTATCCAAACCTGTCCAACTGACAAAAGAGATCGTACTCCGTCATGACCAAAACATCGTGACGCTGGAATTTGCATTGATGGATTTTGTCACGCCTGAAGAAAATAAGTTTAGGTACATGCTGCATGGTGTCGATCCGGAGTGGGTCAATGTAGGTAGCACCCATATCGCTAACTATGCACAACTGCGCCCAGGCAAATACACATTCGAAGTGCAGGGCAACATCGGCTATGGAAATTGGAGTGCCCCCGCGATATTGACTATTATCATATTACCTCCATGGTGGGCCAGCTGGTGGGCTTACGCGATTTACTTCATCATCATCGGTGCGGTGCTGTACAGCATATTCTATTTCTTCAAAAAACGACTTCGCCTTCAACACGAGCTCAAATTAAAATTTGAAGAAGCAAACCGGCTGAAGGAATTGGATACCTTCAAAAGCCAGGTCTACACAAATCTTACCCATGAGTTCCGTACACCTCTCACGGTTATCCTCGGGATGACAAGACAACTTAAAGCCGGTCGTGGACAGTCTGATGATCTGGATAAAGACAAAGGCGTTATGGCGAAGAGCCTGAAGATGATTGAACATAACGGTGAAAATCTACTACACCTCATCAATCAGTTGCTTGATTTGTCGAAACTGGAAAGCAAATCGTTCCAACTCCATTTAAAACAAAGTGATGTCGTCTCCTACCTCCGTTATGTCACCGAATCGTTCCAGAGTTTTGCTAACGGCAATAATCTGTCACTTCGCTTTTTCACGACAATGGAATCGCAGTTGATGGATTTTGATCCGGAACAAATAAAGCAGGTGTTGACGAATCTCATTTCCAATGCCATCAAATTCACACCGTCCGGAGGAGATATCATGGTCAAGCTCCAGAAAACGGATGATCAACTTGAAATCCAGGTGAACGATACCGGTATTGGCATTGCTACCAGTGATCTGCCATTTGTTTTCGATCGTTTTTACCAGACCGATAGTTCGACCACACGGGTCGGACAGGGTACCGGGATCGGATTGGCGCATACGCAGGAATTAGTCAAGCTGATGGATGGCAAGATCAGCATGTCCAGTGAACCTGGCAAGGGAACGAATGTCCGCGTGTTATTGCCGATTCGCAACGATGCGGACTTGATGAACCTGCAGGAAAGTGGTATGGTTGTACCGGAGGATATCTCCATGCCAGGATTAACCACCTATGCCCGGTTGAACGAGATAGCCATAGCGGATGAAACAGAATCATCCGATACATCACAACCGCAAATCCTCATCATCGAAGACAATCCAGATGTGGTATTGTATCTGCGATCCTGTCTTGAAGACCAATATCAACTATCAGTGGCCTATAATGGCAAGATCGGTATTGAAAAAGCGCTTGAAAATATTCCTGATATCATCATCAGTGATGTGATGATGCCGGAGAAGGATGGTTACCAGGTGTGTGATGCATTGAAGCATGATGAACGCACCAGCCACATACCGATCATACTGCTGACGGCCAAGGCGGATGCCGCTTCCCGCGTAGCCGGATTGAGGCGGGGTGCAGATGCGTACCTGGCTAAGCCATTTGATGTGACCGAATTGCTAGTGCAGATCACCATGCTGCTGGAAAACCGGCAACGTATGGCTACGCATTTTTCTAAAACCATTCAAACAGGTGCAGTACCACTGTTATCCGATCCTGCAATTTCAGAAGACATCAAGTTTGAGAATGCATTTGTACAAAAAGTAAATGGCATCATCGAAGCGAATTACAGGGATGAAAATTTTTCCCTGACGCAGCTCTGTCACTTGCTCGCCATGAGCCGGTCTCAACTTTTCCGCAAAATGAAATCGGTCACGGACACTTCTCCGTCCGACCTGATCCGCTCTTATCGTCTCCAAAAAGCGAAAGCACTTTTGGGAACCGGTATCGTCAGTGTCGCCGAAGCTACCTACCAGGTAGGTTTTAAGGATCCGTCCTATTTCTCCAAAATGTTCTATGACGAATTTGGTGTGCAACCAAGTTCCATTACCAAGTAACTGATTAACAGCGACATCACTTACGGGTAATTACGTTCCATGCAACGAAATTACCTGGCGGCGCCTATGTCTCGTAACGAGATTACCTGAAGTTGAACCTCCTTTACTATCACTTACAAGTCCTTTCTGACAAATTTTACAACACAGAAAGAAGGGCTTAATCCTTCACGTCAATTATTCAATTCTTCAACTTCAAAAACAAGTACTTTATGAAACTCTCAAACTTTTTCTCGTCCTGGACCATTCCTGCGACGAATCAAGCCCTACGTTTCATGGTGTTAGCCATGATCGTTTTATGCAGCTCGCTTTTCAGCGAACTTCATGCACAAGCTTCTCTGAGCATTCAGGGTATCTTAAAGAAATCAAATGGTGTAGCTGTAGAAGATGGTACGTACAGTATCACTTTTCGCCTGTACACCGATCAGACAGGTGGGTCAGCCATTTGGACAGAGATGCAGTCCGGCGTTGAAGTGAGCAGTGGTATTTATAGTACCATACTTGGCAACACAAACGACTTGAATGTACCCTTCGACACGGTCTATTACCTGGGTGTAACGATTGGTTCATCTGAATTAACACCCCGCATCCAACTGACATCGGCACCTTATGCATTATCATTGATTGGGGTCAACAATCAATTTCCTAGTAGCGGTCTCGTCAAAGCGGATAGCATCATCGTCAATGGTGGTGTGCTGGCTAAAGGTGGTGCTCCGGGTCTAAATGGTGCAAGCCATAGTGGATATGCTTTCAAAGGTGCCAACGGTGACAAAGACAGCGGGCTCTTCTCTACGTCAGATGGAAGCGTATCGATGTATGTCAATAATATTGAAGTATTAGCCGCTACACCAGGCAATGTAGCCATCACAGGTAATGCTGCTGTTTCTGGTTCTTTCTCTACTGGCAATGTCGCCCTTCCCAATGGAGGTAAAGTTACTTACAACGGCCTCAGCGATTGGAGACTGGTAGCTGTTGATGATCTCATCGGAGGCGCCAATGGATGGAATGTCTATAGCCCGGGACCGAACGAATACCTTGGATGGAATAATCCTTCCAGCGCGGGCGCTGCCAATATCGAAGGGGTGAGCACCAACTTTGTTGGTTTGTATCTCTATCCTTTAGACAATAACCAGGTGTTGAAAAAACTTTATGACTTGGCTGGAGTTGGAGCTTTCACACAGATCAAGGTCAAATTCAGGTATCATTTCTTTGATACATGGGGCTTTGGCGATGATGACCGCGGTTGGGCTGCAGTAGCCGATGGCGTCAATGGATCCCAGATGCGTATAGGCTGGAGTGAAATTCCTTCCACATTGGATCAAACAGGTGAATTTAATACAACGGCCTTTCGGACGGCGAATAATTATGATGACAATGGAAATAACCAGGAGACCGACTATTCTGAAACCGGCGAGATGATGTTTTTCAAAAGCGGAAATAGCTTTTGGTTGTATTTCGGAGCGGCGCTGGATGAGGATGTCACCAACGAAAGCTATGGTGTAGGTATGATCGAAGTATGGGTGAAATAATCCTCGCATGATGTTACTTATTTCACAATTAAAAAAAACCAAATCATGCGATATAATCATATCCTAAGTTTAATAGTAGTGCTGTGCACGTGCTTCGGGATACCTTTGACGGCACAAAACAATTGCGGTCCGGAAGTGGTCGTAGATACCAATGGATTTTCAGGAACTGCTTTTTTTAATTACGGCAGTCATGCGCGTTCGAAAAGTCAAAGCTATCGCACATCGATTGCCATCGGCCAGACTTTTGTAGGTTACACAGAAGATGTGAATTTCAATTCTACTGTTGGATTTTATTCCCGCTTCCTGCTCGCACCATTTGCCTTGAGTGTAGTAGCCACGCAAGGTGATCTGCTCGACCGCATCCAGGTGACCTGGGAGATCGATGCACTCGGTCCTTCACCGAACGAAGGATTTAATATCTATCGCGATGGTGTTTTCCTAGCAACAGTAGGCGCCAACATCCGCAACTACAATGACTTCAATGTCATTCCTGGCAGACCTTATATATATACCATACGAGGTCTGAACGCCTATGGTGAAGGTGCCTCAAGTGATGCCCTGGGTTTCCAGGTACCCAATGGTGTGGTAACAGGATGGGTTTCTACACTTAGCGGAAGTCCTGTGCCTGATGCATTAGTCACACTCACCCCTATGCAAGGTTTCTCTGCGTTATTTGGAGCTGATGATGGTGCCTTCGCCCTTGCTGATGCTAATCAAAATCCTTTCCTTCCTCCAACCGGGGATGATTGGACCATGACATTCTGGATCAAAACAGCCAACGCTACTGCGAATGCAAGTTTGATTCAAATGGGCTCGACACCCTTCTATATTCGGGCGATGAACAGTTCGACTGGTCTTGAAGGAATTGAAGTAGCTACTTCAAGTGCAGGCGCACCTTTCCTTGTGGCCACCTTACCTGACAGCAATAAAAACGAGTGGCATCACGTGGCGCTAAGTTTTGATTACACTAGCCATACGGGAAGATTGTATGTAGATGGTGTGCTTCAATCCATTTCACCTATGAATGAAGTGGCTTCTCCTGACACACTCCAAATTGCCGGCAATGGCGATTGGAATGGACGCATGGATGAATTGCGCATCTATGATCGGAAATTGGATGAACTCGATTTTGGCCATGTTATGGTCGGCACGGCATCTTCACAAACTCCTTTCCTGACACACTACTGGAAAATGGATGAAGAGTTAGGTGTAAAATCGTACGACATCATGAAGCGTCACAAATTGTATTTCTGTGGTGCTGCATTTGATGCGGATCGTCCACCAGTGCATACAGCAGGTATTTCGAATGAAGATGGTTATTATCGCATCGAGTCTGCGAGCTATGGTACGGGTACCACTTTCCTGGCGCAACCCAAGAAGAATTTCTATATGCATCGCGCATTGAAATTTAACCGAAGCGAACAAGATTATGCAACGCTTCCGGATTTTTCACTGACAGAAAAATCAACGTTAGAGCTTTGGGTCAATAGTGCCGGTCCTGACGGAACGCAGTGTATTGTGTCCAAAAAATGGAGCGGTAATGAATTCCGCTTAATGCTTGTTCCGAATGGCTTGATGAATGATATCAAAATCTTGTTGAATGGTCAGGAACATATATACGGCCAATTAGCCAACGGGTATCAACATCTCGCTTTCACCTTGGACAGCCTGACTGGAAATGTAGTTGCATACAAAAATGGAATCGTGCTCGGTTCCTTTGCGTATGGAAATATCAGCGGCAATTGGTCTTCACCTTCACAACCTTGGTTGTTAGGTGCTCGTGTAAATGGCGCTGTAAAGGCTGATTACTTCGGTGGCTTGATAGATGAGATTGCTGTGTATGACACTACATTGAATGCAGCTGCTATTCTTGATCATTTTGAAAGTGACCGGAATTCGCAGGAAAATGGATTACGTATTTATTTTCCGCTTGATGAAGGAAATGGAAACAACCTGGGCAATGTCGGTTCTGTATTCCTTGATGCTGGTACAACTGCAGGTACACAATGGTCTCCACTTGCTGCCAACCAGGGAGTAGAGCCTCATATCTTTACACCTGCGACACGGCAAGTGACCCTCAATCCTAGTGTGACTTCCGTAGACCAGGTTGATTTTGTCGATCGTTCTACAGTCGCTGTCTCCGGTTATGTCCGCTACAAAAACACAGATTGTTTTGCGAAGAATGTAGAGATCCTGGTCAATGGTGAATCTTTCACTCCTAAGATCTTCACAGACTCAACGGGCCGATTTGTTATTGATTTTGATCCGGGTACTACCGCAAAACTTACACCGGTATTTGAAGATCATAATTTTATACCTGCGTTCTGGGATGTCACGAATGTAAGCAGCCCTATTGCTGGCATACTCTTCAACGACGTCACAACACGCACCATCACAGGGCAGGTTGCAGGAGGATTATGTAAAAAATCTATCATCGTAGCTCCTCCCGGCAGTGGCCAGGGAACATTTTGTGTCGTCAAAGTGCGATCCGCTGATGGTTGCCTCGAACGCCAGTTAATCCTTGATAACGTGGAAGGCAATTTTTCTTTTAGCGAACTGCCTCCATTGGAAGTCATCACTGTAGCTGTCGTGGAACACTCCGATCCGTTGATTAAAACAGCCTTTCAAGTGCAGGGTGGTTTCACAGCCGATTTGACAAAACGCGATACCGCGATGGAGTTCATCTACTTTGCTCCGCCAGAAGTGGAGATTGTCAGTGGACTCGATCCATACTCAATGGATTGCGATAAAATCGTATTGGACCAGGGTGAATCTGTCGAACTCAACATCCGGATGAAGGAGCAATATGTCGTGAGTGGTGGCGATGATGGCGTCTGTTATTTGGACACTGCTTCCTTCCGTATACTCAATGGCTTTTCCGATGAAGTACTGGATACAACGATGAGCAATGGTATGCTCACCTACGAATTTATTACTGGTTCTCCGAATCCTTCTCCACCCTATTTGAAAACCTTGCAGATACTGGGCACTTCGCTTGGTGGTGTAGAAGGCAGCTTGACAAAGCAGGCTATTGTTACCGGAGTACGTAATAAATTAAATACGTTCACTACCCTACTTCCTGAAATACCAACCCTCATTCTGCGCGATCCACCGGGCGATGGCAGTTCTTCGTTTTTGCAAAAAAATGAAAAGGTTTGCAAGACAACAACCGTAGTCAATGAATTCGAAACAGGATTAGGGGCTGATTTAGAAGTCGAAGTAGCGCCTTCCCTAACACTAGTGTTAGCTCCATTAGGTATCGGTATTATCGAGACTATTGATGCCGATGTATTATTGAATACAGAAGCACAAGTGACCTACAACCGGATATCGAATAATTCATTTGAAACGTGTGTGAGCTTCAGTACTAAGGTCTCTACCAATAGTGGAGAACTAGTAGTAGGTAGTGCGCATGGTGCTGATGTATATCTCGGAGAAGCACTTAACATTATTTTCGGACTGGCTGATAAGGTCAGCTTCAACGATACGATTTGCGAACCTGCTGTCAAAGTGATCCTGAATGTTGAACCAGGTGATTTTGCAACTACTTTCGTTTATTCCGAATTCAATATCAGAAACAATGTCTTACGCTATCTCGATTTGCTGGCCAACAGTCCTGATGCCGATTCTGCTGATGTAGCCCGTTATACCGAATCCAAAATGCGTTGGGAAGCTATCCTGGAAAGGAACGCTTTACTGAAAGACAGCGCAGAAGTCATTCGGAATATTTCGTTCGATGCTGGTGTAGTGTATGAGTACTCAGAAACAAGCGATACGACGACAACGGAAACCATTGAAAATGCTGTCAATAGCGAATTTTCAATCGCTACTGGTTTTGGTTTTTCAATCAATGATGTTGGCTTTAAAGGCAATGTCAAATTCATCACCAACACCAGCAATAGCTTCAATGACGTAAGCAGTGTAGCCACCGGGGTTACGACTGGTTATACGTTGAGTGATAATGAACCAGGCGATAATTTCACGATTGATGTGGGAATGGATTCTGTGTACAAAACACCTGTCTTTAAAATCAAAGCAGGTCAATCTTCTTGTCCATGGGAAGCCGGTACTGCTAATCGTGAAGCACCGAATATGCAATTAGCCGAAGGCTCCGAATTTGTGGCGATCAATGTACCGGCAAATGAGGCAGCTTCATTCCAGATGAAACTCGGCAACCTGAGTGCTTCAAACGAGGATTGGACTTATGCATTCACTTCAGTCGCTGCCAACAATCCAAATGGTGCTGTTATCAAATTGAATGGGGCGGTATTAAATGGATTGCAAAAGTATATCATCCCTTATGGAACTTCACAAACAGTTACTTTGACTGTGGAGCGTGGCCCGGTAGAATATGACTATGACAGTTTATTGGTCGCATTGGTCTCCGAATGTGAGTATGAACGTCACCTGGCCCTGTCTATTCCTGTTGCAAGCGATCCCAAGTTCTTTTCGCCTATTTATTTGGGGGCGCATTTTATACGACCATGCAGTGAAGTCAACATCAATGTCCCTGAGCAGGATTGGGTCATATTCCCTGACCCACTAACTCCAGGCACTGATGATGAGAGACGCATTACCGTATCAGGATACGATACCACAGAGCAAAGTTTTAAACTCATCAGAGTGCAATACAGACGTTCTAATGCTGATGGAGCATGGATCAATATTCCGGGCATCTCAGACAGATATAATCCAAACTGGGTAGATTTTGATGCCTTACCTGATCCAAAACCACCAGTATTACAACCAGATTTCACACAATTCTTCTGGGAGACTACGGGGCTTTCCGATGGTCCGTATGAAATACGAGCGGTAACCGTTTGCTCCGGAGATGCAACCGACAGACCAGGGTATTCACAAGTCATTAAAGGAAGAATCGATCGCGAACCACCGAGTCTTGTAGGCGTTCCACAGCCTTCGGATGGGGTATTTCATGTAGGGGATGAAATTTCATTCACCTTCAACCAGGATATCAATTGTAATAAGATCTTCACTGACAATGCTGAGTTGTATAATGCTACTACAAACGAACTGATTGATGCACACGTCACTTGTGTGGACAATAAGATCGTGTTTGAACCACTTTTCGAAAATGAACACTATGAAAATCACATTCTTCGCGCAGAGATCTATGAAATCCAGGACCTCACAGGGAA
>Ga0157380_10000493_pt1 | contig 24065 bp, 26 predicted proteins | sample S35metaG_FD_119757 | JGI IMG/M metagenome (GOLD analysis project Ga0157380, IMG submission 119757) | Switchgrass rhizosphere microbial communities from Kellogg Biological Station, Michigan, USA - S3-5 metaG | ecosystem: Host-associated > Plants > Roots > Rhizosphere > Soil | place: USA...
ATCAGTGGAACGTGCAGCGCTCAAACCATTACCCGCGCAGGACTTCGATGCCGGTGAATGGAAAGAGGCCACGTTACATGCCGACTGCTATGTGCTGGTGGACGCGGTGCTCTACAGCGCGCCACATATCCACCGGCACAAGAAGCTACGCGTCAAGCTCACCGAGAACAGCATCGAGATCTTCCTGAATCTCGAGCGCCTGGCGATCCACCCGCGCTGCCGCCACCGCGATGGACGGCGCATCTTCAACGATGCGCACTTCCCGCTCGCAAGCCAAGCGTACTACGAGGCGACACCGCAGAAACTGCTGTCGCAATCGCGTTTCATCCACCCCGAGTTGAATCGCCTGCTGGTGGATATGTTCAACGCCGATGTCTACGGCAACCTGCGCCGTGCGCAGGGACTGATCCGCAGCTGCACCAAGCAGATCAATGCGGCGGGGCACGAACTCGCCAGCGCTCGCATCGTCACGGCCATCGCCACCATGCGTCGCTTCGACAAGATCCGCGTGCCGTACTTCCAGGCGCTGCTCGCCCAGGCGAAGAAGGCGGCGATCGTGCCCGATGCCGAGCGCGAGATCGTGCGTCGCGCCGGTAATCCCATGCTTCGTTACGTTGACGGCGCCGCGATGAGCGACGTCAGCATCCTTCCACTACCTTCATCGCAGGAGATCTGACTTCCATGAGTACTGCTATTGCCAAGAACCTGATGGCCGAGATGAAACTACTCGGCATGATGAGTGCCTTCGATCAAACCGTGAGTGATACCACCCGCGATCAAACCAGTTACACCGAGTTCCTAGACACGATGCTGCAAGCCGAATTAGATTATCGACAGGAGCGAAAGACAGGCTATCGCATCAAAGCGGCGCGCTTCACTCTACGACCCAGCTTCGAGGACTTCGACTTCACCGCCTCGATCACCAAGGCGCAGATCAAAGAAATCTACTCACTGACCTGGCTCAAGGAAGGCCGACCGCTGTTGCTGATCGGTCAGACCGGTGTCGGCAAAACCTTTATTGCGCAGGCCGTGGGTCTGCATGCGTGCGCCACTGGCTACTCGGTGCTCTATACGTCGGTCACGACGTGGTTGGAGAATCTCGCGCTCGCCCGATCCAGCGGCACGTACTACGCTACCGAGACAAGCTCGCGAAACCTGACCTGATCATCTTTGACGAAATCGGCATGAGAAAATTGTCATCTACCGAAGCTCAGGACCTGTGTGAAATCCTCGAAGAACGATCGATGGGCAAGTCGGTCGCCTTCACCACGCAGCTGCCCCTGGATCATTGGGCGGAGGTGATCGCCGATCCTGTCATTGCCGACGCCATTCGTGATCGGCTTGCTCACGCCGCCCTCACCATCGACATTACCGGGGAGAGCTACCGCGGTGTCAAGGCTCGAAAACTTGCCAGCAAGAAAAAGGTCGCGTAAGACTCGTCGCCTTCGGCTCCGCCAGTGATCCGCTTCAGGTGGTCCCCAACTCGGGAAATCCGGTGGTCCTCAACGAGGAAATCCTGCGCTTGGCGTGTTCCTTGACGAATGAGCGCGTAGGCGCGCGTCGGTCCGTCGACTAGCTTACGCGTCAATTCATCCGTGCGCAGAGCTGGTTCCTCATCGTTCACGACTTCGTAGATCAAGCCCCAGTCGCGCGCAGCAAGGGACGGAATCGCGCACGTTACGGATAGTTTCGCATGCAACTAGCTCGTGAAGGAATGTCGAGGAGACGACAGCAACGAAGCGGCTTTAGGGCTCTTCAAGATCTGGCGCTTTCGTGCATGGCTGCAATGAACGCCCGCGCGGCCGGACTGGGCTCCCAGCGCGCCCGAACGGCACAGCAGAGGGGTGCTGAGGAGAAGAGATCGAGCGGGAGCGTTTCGAACTGACGCCGAAAGGCCGCGCGATGCGCGTGAGTGGCGGCGACCACCGCCACTGCGTCAGAAGAGGCAACGATCTGGCGCACGAGGGGGAAGTGATCGGTGATGTGCAGGTAGACACGCGATTCCACCGCCTTAGTTTCATAAACTTCGCGGATCACGGCGCCGTACGGGCGAGAGTCAGATGGCGAGACAAAGGGATAGCGCGCCAGCATGTCCCGTGTGATGACTGGTTCGGCAAGCAGCGGGTGACCTTTGCGGACGAAGAGCATTACCTCGAGCTCGCCGATAGGCTGACGCGCGATGTCTGGCCACTCGCGGAAGGCCGCATCGAACCCAAAAGCCACATCGACCGCCCCGTTGCGCAGCTGCTGGATCATGCGCTCAAAGCTTGAGCCGGTGATGTCGAAGCGGGTGCTCGGATAGCGACGAACCAACTGAGCGATGGGATTCACCAACTGCCATTCCAGCATTGCGGGGCAAACACCGATCCGCAGCACGCCCGCGTAGCGATCGTCCTTGCTGGCATCGCCGCGCAGTAGATCACGGGCATCTTCCAACAGACGCGCGGCTCGCTCGACGAAGTCGCGTCCGCGCTCGGTCAGCAGCACGCCTCGAGCGGTGCGGTGGAAGATCGCGAAGCCCAGTTGCCGTTCCAGGTCCGCCACGCCTTTTGTTACCGCCGACTGGGTGACACCAATCGAGCGCGCCGCGGCCGTAAAGGAGCCGAGGCGCGCTACAGCCACCAAGTGGTTCAGCCGGGGGTCCAGCATTCGAATTCCTCGCAGGAATAGCTGGGGAGTATAATGAATTAGACAACACCCTAGGCCGACGTGAAGATGCAGCCCACCAGACTGGGGCGCCTCACTGAGTTGGCGCTCGCTCAGTCGCCGAAACGACTTTCAGGAGAGCGAGATGGCTGATCGGGACGTGATGATTGCAGGGGTCGGGATGATCCCCTTCACCAAGCCGGGCCAGAACGCGCCCTATGACGAAATGGCCGCTGAGGCGATCCGCCTCGCGCTCACAGACGCCGGCGTCAACTACGACCAGATCGAGCAGGCCTATGCCGGTTATGTCTACGGCGACAGCTGTGCCGGTCAAAAGGCGATCTATCGCGCCGGGATGAGCGGCATCCCTATCGTCAACGTCAACAACAATTGCTCCACCGGCTCGACGGCGCTGTTTCTTGCCCGCCAAGCGATCGAGGGCGGTGCGGCAGACTGCGTTCTGGCGGTCGGCTTCGAGCAGATGCGCCCAGGGGCGCTCGGCGATGTCTGGCAAGACCGGGTCAGCCCATTCGTGAGCTTCAACGAGATCTGCGACGAACTCGTTGATGTCGAGCTTCCCTTTGCGTTGCGCTTCTTCGGCGGGGCGGGGCTGGCCCACATGCAGAAGTACGGCACGACGTTGGCTGACTTCGCCAAGGTTCGTGCAAAGGCGAGTCGGCATGCAGCTCACAACCCACTCTCGCTCTTTCGAAACGTGTTGAGCGAAGAGGAGGTGCTCGCCTCGCCGATGATCTGGCCGGGGGTGATGACGAGGCTGATGGCTTGTCCACCCACCTGCGGCGCAGCCGCTGCTGTCGTTGTGTCCGACCAGTTCGCCCGGCGCACAGGCCTGCGTAGGGACGTGAAGATCGTCGCCCAGGCGATGACGACGGACCGTCCGAATACGTTCGCCGAGCGGGACATGAGATACGTCGTTGGCCAGGACATGACACGCCGCGCGGCGAACGCTGTCTATGAGGCTGCTGGCGTTGGGCCAGAGGACATTCGCGTCGCGGAGCTTCACGACTGCTTCGCACACAATGAAGTAGTGACCTACGAGGGACTGGGGCTGTGTGGTGAGGGTGAGGCCGCGAAGTTCATCGCGGATGGCGACAACACCTATGGCGGACGAGTGGTCACGAATCCTTCCGGAGGTCTGTTGTCAAAGGGTCATCCGCTGGGCGCCACGGGTCTCGCCCAATGTTTCGAGCTCACGCGGCAGCTTCGCGGCGCAGCAGGGCAGCGTCAGGTTGACGGCGTGCGACACGCACTTCAACACAACCTGGGCCTCGGCGGGGCCTGCGTGGTGACGCTCTACGAGCGGGCCGTCTGATGATGATCGATGCGAGGAAGCACGTCGGCGTGGTCTCGGAGCCGCGCGTCGTTGAGGTCGAGCGAGGGTTCCTGAAGTTCTTCGCCAAGGCGACCGGGGAGACGAATCCGATCTACTTCGATGAGGAGGCTGCACGCGCGGCCGGCCACCCCGACATCCTGATGCCCCCAACCTACGTCTTCAGCCTTCAGCTGTCTGCACCGGCGAAGGTGGGCGATCTGCTCGATCCGATCGGAGGCATCGGCGTTGACATGCGCCGGATCCTGCACGGCGAGCAAAGCTTCACCTGTCACCGGCCGATCTACGCTGGCGACCGCATCGCGCTCGTAACCACCACCACCGACATCTACGAGAAGAAGGGCGGGGCGCTGCAGTTCGTTGTCCAGGAAACACGTTGCACGAGCAGTTCGAAGGGTCTGTGCGTAGAGGCTCGTCAGGTCACAGTGGTACGTCATGAGTGATGCTGCCATTGCGTCGCTTAATCACGCGATGGTCGGTCAGGAGCTGCCAGTACATACCTGCGGCCCGATAGATCGAGCGACGCTTGCGTTGTTCGCCGGCGCCTCGCATGACCACGTCAAACTCCACATCGACAGCGACTTCGTCAAAGCCGCCGGAGTGGAGGACGTCTTCGCCCACGGCATGCTCGTGATGGCCTACCTCGGCCAGTTCCTCACGCGCTGGCGCCCGCAATCCAAGCTGCGACGCTGGGGCGTTCGCTTCGTTGCGATCACGCCGTTGCACGCCACGATCATCTGCCGCGGCCGCATCGAGGAGATCTTGGAGAAGGATGGTGAGCGACTCGCGCGGGTCAAGTTAGGAGCCTGGACGGACAAAGGCCTGCAGACAGTCGATGGCGAAGCGCTTGTGGCACTGGGCTGAATGCGAAGGGGCTGCGAGACATGGGTAAATTACAAGGTAAGGTCGCGATCGTTTCGGGCTCCGGTCGCGGCATTGGCCGTGCCACGGCGCTGAAGCTCGCATCCGAGGGCGCGAGCGTCGTTGTGAACGACCTGGACAAGGACACGGCCGGCGACGTGGTCAACGCGATCCACGCAGCCGGCGGTAAGGCCATCGCCTGCATCGGCAGCGTGACCGATCCTGAGTTTGGCGAGCGCTTCGTCAAGACGGCCGTCGAAAGCTTCCGCGGCCTCGACATTATCGTGAACAACGCCGGATACACGCTGGACGGCGTCATCCAGAAACAGACGGACGATCAGTTCCAAGCGATGTTGGATGTTCACGTGGTGGCGCCGTTCAGGATCCTTCGCGCCGCAGCCGAACCCATCCGCGCATTCCGAAAAGCCGAAGCCGACGCAGGCCGAGAGGTGATCCGCAAGGTCGTCAATATCTCCTCCGTGGTCGGCACACGCGGCAACGCTGGTCAGGTGAACTATTCCGCGGCGAAAGCGGCGGTAGTTGGCATGACAAAGACGCTCTCGAAAGAGTGGGGACGTCACAAGGTCTGTGTGAATTGTGTGGCCTTCGGGCTCATCGAGACGCGGCTCACCATGGCCAGCGACAATCCGCAGACCCGCTTTGAGGTCGAGGGGCGAACGATTCAGGCCGGAATACCCGCGGGGGCGCTGCAGTCGATGGCGGCGATGATCCCGATGGGGCGCGCCGGAACCGTCGATGAGGCGGCGGGCAGCGTCTACATGCTTTGCAGTCCGGACAGCGATTACGTGAGCGGCCAGGTACTGGAGGTCGGCGGAGGCCTCAGTCTCTGAGGCCCAAGGCAGTGTCATGCGGTTGGTTCCTGTTTCACGGCTCGGATGCGATTGCGCAAGATGCCGATGCGCTCCATCTCGAGCTCGATGACGTCACCGTCCTGCAGCAACCGTCCGGTTTCCAGACCGCACCCGGTACCCACCGTGCCCGATCCGAGCATCTCACCGGCATGGATCGTCTGTCCTCGCGAGACATAGGCGATCGCATCTTCGAATCGATAGTGCATGGTCGATGAGTTGCCGCGCGAAACCTCCTCGCCGTTAATCCTTGCGACCATGTCGAGCACATAGGGTGTGCCGATCTCGTCCGCCGTCACGATGCAGGGGCCGATCACATTCGCATTGTCGAACTCTTTGCCTTTACCGGGTCCGAGCTTGCCCTCCAGGACGCGCAGCTGCTCGTCGCGGGCAGACAGATCGTTGAACAAGGTGAAGCCGAAGATGTGCTCGGCCGCACGTTCGCGTGGAATGTTCTTGCCGGTTCGGCCGATCACCGCGGCGAACTCCAGCTCGTAGTCCATGATGCGCGAGTAACTCGGCCACTCGACCTCCACCTCCGGCCCAGCGATGCACAGGTGACTGGCGGTGTAGTAGATCGGGGCGCGATACCAGATTTCGGGAACGTCGAAGAGAGAGGACTGTTCGATTGCGGCGCGCTCCGCCTCGTTCGCCGCCTGCGCCAAGCGCATTGCCTTCGCCCGACCGAAGGCGTTGATGAGGTGCTCTTCGAAACAAAGGAAGTCGCGGAACTGACGCGGCCTGGGAAGTGGTGCGATGAGACGGGCGTGCTGAGTCGCTATCGTCGGTCCGTCACCGCGCATGAGCAGTGCTCTCACCGCATCCCATGCGGCGGGTCCCCCATCGATCAGTGACAGCATGTCCCGGCAGCTGCCGCCAGGCAACGCCGCGCCCCGCTCCGCGGCAGCCGTGAGATCGACGATCAGCTTGTCCTGATCGACCCACGCACCGAGCCGTTCCTGGCCAGCATTGACAAAGCTTATGAGTCGCATCAGAGCCTCTCCTCTTCATACATCACGCCAAAAAAATGCAGACATTTGTCTGGTAATAACTGCAGACGAGTGATCGGCGTTGCTACAATCCGCACTTGGAGATCGAACGACGCAAGAGGAACGAAGACGAGTGGGCAGGCCGACCAAGCAGATCGAAGGACAACAGAGCGCCCGGGACCGAATCATCGCTGCGGCCGAGGAACTGTTCGCCAGCAAGGGCTTCCATGGCGCGTCATTGCGGGAGATCGCTCGCAAGGCGGGAATCAATGTGAACGTCGTCTCGTATCACTTCGCCGAAAGGGAAGACTTGTACGACGCGGTCGTCGATGTCCGCGCTGCGCAGCTCAACCATGTCCGGACCGAAAGCCTTGATGCGCTGGAGCACCGTTATTCGCCCGACCCGATCCCGGTACCCGAGATCATCTCTTCGCTTATTCATCCGTTCATCGCATTTCGCGCTCAGGATCCGATCGGCTGGGGACGCTGGATTCAGCTGCTTGGCCGTGAGATTGGGACACCGCTTTTCACGCGGGCGATGGGGCGCAATCTCTCGACCGTATTGCGCCGTTATCTTCACTGCCTGCATCGTTCAGTGCCCAACGCAGAACGCAACGACTTGCTGTTCGTCTTGGAGCTGGCGACGCAGGCGATGGTGCTCGGTGCCGAGTACGATCCGCATGCGATCATGCCGGGCAGCTACCAAGAGAATTCTGTGGATCATGAAAGAGCCGAGGAACGAATCGTCCGTAGCCTGTCTGCCGCCGCAGTAGCGTTCGCCAAGTCCCCAGGATAAGCAGCGTGCGCGTGAGTTCGGCTCAGTACGCACGCTGTTCGATGTACGGCTATCGTCCGCCGAACTTATAGCCAACCCGGACGCCGTAGGTCCGTGGTGGATAGAGCGTGCCGGTGATCGGCAAACCGATCAGACCCGAATTAACCAGCGAGTTGGCCTCGACCAGCTTGTTGGTCAGGTTCCTGCCGAACACCGAATATTCCCAGCTCTCAAGCGTGTAGGTCGCAAAGGCATTCACGAGCGTATTGGGGTCTCGCGACACCCCGCGCTCGTTAAAGGCTGTGAAGTACATACGCTCCTGATAGGCCATCTCCCCGCGCAGAGTGAATGAGCCAGGACCAATCTCTCTCGCATATTGGGCAGCGAGGTTCAGCGCGAATTCGGGCGCCTGAATGATCTTGTTGCCCTGGAGATCCACAGGCGTTGGATTGAGCGGATCGGCCGGGTTGGCAGACTCGAAATCTTTGTATCGGCCATGCAGCCAGGTCGGCGTCACTTCCAGCTGCAGTCCTCGCAGTGGTCGCACAATCGCCTGCGTCTCGACACCATAGATGGTGGACGCAGCCGCATTCTCGATGACAACCGTCGTGTTGACGACCTTCGACACCTGCAGATTTTTATAGTCGTAGTAGAACGCGTTAGCGCTCAGTTGCAGCTGTCGATCGGCGAATGTGCCGCGGAAACCGGCGTCATAGGACCACAGCGTCTCTGGCTTGAACCCCTTGCTCTGCAAACCGGTGGCGGGATCGATGATGTCGCCCAGGTTGTAGCCGCCGCTCTTGAACCCCTTGGAGACCGAGGCATACAAAAGCAAGCTGTCGCGCGGGGTGTACTCAATGCCGAATTTAGGCGTCAAAGAGTCTTCGGATTTTCTGTCGTTGCGCGTCGCGACGGGGCTGAGCGGATTGGTGGGCGAATAAGGCCGCGCAACATCGAATTGGAAGGCATCCTCTATCTCACGCCTCTCCCAGCTGTAGCGCAGGCCGAGCGTTCCCTTCAGCGTATCGGTTATCGCATAGCTCGCCTGTCCGAAGCCCGCGGCGGCTTTCGTCTTCACCGTGCCTTCGACCCCATAGCCCTGGACGAACAAGGCAGGCAGCCCGAGCACCGCCCGCTCGAATGGGATCAAGACGGAGCCGTCGACCGTCTCGTCGAAGTAAAAAGCGCCCACCAGATATTCCAGCCGCCCGGTGTCACCCGCAAGTTGGAACTCCTGGCTGAAGTGATCGCCGTTTTCTTCGAATGTCCAGCGCGAGAGCGGCGCGCTTGTGGCGTCCAGATCGGTCAACAATGAATAGTCGTTATCACGATAAGCGGTGATCGAGGTGAGGGTGAGGTCACCCAGCCCGACCTCCAGTCGCGCCGACACGCCCCAGAAGGTTCGATCGTTCTCGGGGTCGAAATCATTGGCGATGTCCCGCTCATCGCTCGGAACGATGCCGCCGAAGGCGAAGCCAAAAGGTGCGATTACCGAGTTCGCGCGGCCGAGATAGTGATTGCCGTAGTTGTGATCGTCTTCAGTTGAATAGTCAGCGCTCAGATCCAACTTCGCGTTATCGCCCAGGGCGAAAGCCAATATGGCGCGCACGGCACGACGCTTCGCATCGTCGATGTCGTTGCCGGTGATGATGTTCTTGCCATAACCGTCATGATCTTCGGTGGAATAGGCGACACGCAAGCCGATGCTTGGGGTGATAGGCCCGCCGATGGCGCCGTCAGTCGAGATCGCGTCGTAATTGCCGTAGCTGGCGTTCAAATAACCTTCGAACTCTGGCGTTGGCCCGCGCGGGATCACGTTGATCGAGCCACCGGTCGCGTTGCGGCCGTAGAGCGTGCCTTGAGGGCCGCGCAGTACCTCGACGCGCTCGACGTCGAAAAAGGTACCGGTGGTTGCTGCGGGCCGCGATAGATAGACGCCATTCAAATGATAGGCGACGCGTCCCTCGCCGCTCGGATTGATCGTGTCGAAGCCGATGCCGCGGATGGCGATGCGCGCTTGGCCGCCGTAGCTACCAAAGGTCAGGCTGGGCACGGCGGTAGCGAGGCTCGCGACATCGGTGATTGCGCGGTCCGACAGCGCATCACCCGAGAGGGCGCTGATTGCCAATGGCACATCCGAGAGAAGCTCATTGCGCTTCTGCGCGGTGACAACAATTTCCTCAAGATCCCGACTCGACCAGTTTTGGTCCTCAGATGCCCCCTGAGCCGATTGCGCCCATGCAGCTGTCGATTGAGTGGTGGCCGCGGTGCAGGCCAACAAAGCGCAGATGAAAGATGTCCTCATGATTGTTCTCCCCCAAATAGAAAGTGTGCCCGCCGCACAAGCGCAACGGACTGGAAAGACCGTTGCTACTTATTCGGCTGCCTCGGCTTCCGCCGCTCCGTCAACGTGTCCTTGCTCTTGTTTGATCAGCTTCGTCAGCATGCGGCGCGCCTGGACGGCGGCCCTGTCGGTTTCCAAGATGGCGGGCGCCAAGTCGAACAGCTCGCGCCTGCCCATCATCTCGAAACATCGTGCGATCACCGGCTCATCCTCGTCGGCGAAGGCCTTCATCGCGATCTCACCCATCACGCGAGTCTTCTCGAGGTTCTCGAGTTCCCAATTGCGGGATATGGCAAAGAAGTAGTGGGAGCTATTGGCTGTCTCCGGTGCGATCAGATGGGCGCTGGGCACCCGCAGGCCGCTGTTGATGGGCTGGCCGATCGGTGCGATGCCAATATCGAGCAGCAGCGAACTGGCTGGCTCCCATCGCATGGATGCGAGCAGGTCGCCGCGACTACGCGTGTAGAACAGACCCATGAGCGGGGTCGGCGCTGCATTAAAGGCGGTGTAGTTGGAGTAGATCGTCGAACCTTCGGTGCGGAACTCGTAATGAAGGTTGTCGCCCAGAGTGTCTTCGGGCGCTCCGCCAACGGTGTCCGGGTGCAGATAGGTGCCATGGGTCAAGTCGAGCAGGTTGTCGATGATCAGCTGGTAATTCGCTTCGATCTTCAGATACCCGGTTGTTCCTGCCCAACCCTCAGCGTCGACGAAGAACAGGTCGAGGATCTTCTCGGGATCGGCCGCAGCGGGGTCGCCCATCCATACCCAAATAGCACCATGCTTTTCAGCTACGGGATAGGCGCGCGTATGCGCACGGGGCGGGATGATGCCTCGGCCATGCGGATTCAGCGTGCACGCACCCGTGCGATCGAACTGCAGCCCGTGATAGCCGCACTCGATGACATCGCCCTTCACCTTGCCGATAGAAAGCGGCGCAAAGCGGTGCGGGCAGCGGCCATCAAGTGCCGCGACACTGTCGTCGCTCGTGCGAAAGAGGACGATTGGCTCGTCACAGATGCGAATGCCGATGGGTTTGCTGCCCAGATCCCGGCCCCAACCCGCGCAATACCAGCTGTTCTTAAGATAGGAAGTCATGGCAGAAGTCCTCAGTGCGCCTGGCCGCAAGTGCCATGCGTAAGGGGCGTCGGTGCGACGCGCGGCCTGCCCAACCCCTGGGCGCGATAGCGACGGTCGAGCTCGGCCATGCGGCCGAACATCTCCATGACGTCACGTTTGGAATGATCGTTGTTGAGTTCGCGGTAGACCGTGTCGACGGTGACCGCGATTCGTTCGGGATCTTCGAGCGCGCCAAAGGCATCGAGACTGATGTCCTGCGCTGCCTCCCAGCTATCCATGCCGGTGGCATGCCGCGCCTTCGCCTGAGCCTCAACGAAGGTGAGATATTCGCGATTGGCTCGAACGCCCTTCTTGCCAGTGACCGGACCGTGACCCGGCACGATGATGTCGACGTCCATATTCAGGATGCGATCGCAAGCGGCGATCCAGTTGCGGACCGGCCCCGACCAGCTGATCGGCGTCCCATCAATGAACAGTATGTCGCCGGTATAGAGGATGCGGTCTTGGGGCACATGGACCAGCGTGTCGCCGCCGGTATGCGCCGGGCCGACGACAATCAGATCGACATCCTTGCCACCGACCCTCAGCCGCTTCTCCGCACCATCGAAGTGCTCATCGGCAACGCGCAGCTTGACGCCGGCGAAGTCGAACGCGCCGAAGATCTCATCTAGATAGGCTCCGAGCTGACCCATCTTGTCGGTCTGGCTCATCACGCTAGCCAGCATTTCGGGCGGCGCGTCCCCCCGCATTTCATGGTCGGTGGCCGCCGAGGCGATGATCCGCGCTCGCGTCAACAGACGATTGCCGAACGTGTGGTCACCGTTGGCATGTGTATTCACCAGCTGACTGATCTCGCCCGCACCAAAGCCCGTCGCCTCTCTCATGATGCTCAGCATCTCTGCGGTCAGCCGCTCATCGAAGAGCGTATCGACGAGTAGCGCCTCGCCCCCGTCGATGATCAAACCAGCGTTGCTGTAGCCCCACGTGCCGGACGGTTGCAGATAGGCGAAATTGCCGCTGCCGATCTGATGCAGCCCCTTCTCGAAACGCATGCTCGTCTTCCCCCAAGTGCCCGCCGTGATTGCACCAAGCAGACAGCGAACCGCTAAAAATTGTACGAATGATTAATTTCTAACATACAGATATCCTCTCGCGCAATGGCAATCGGAGGAGTTTTGAAGGGGGCCTAGTCAGGGGCGCGCAGGGCCAATGCGCCTGGACAGGTCCAAGGGGGCCAGACTCATGAGTGCGCCGCTTGAACCAGGGCGCGACAGCTATCCAATGAGCAGACCAATGAGCAGAATGCTCGGAAAGTAGACAAATCACATATAATAATGATACAAGCGTCCAGTTTTTGCTGTGTCCGCAGAGAGTTGAAGGGCTTGGGACATTACGACGTCAAGACATTCACCACCTCGGCAGACATCGGCTCGCTGACGAAGTTGGCGCACTCGCTCAGGCACGACGGCATGAGCGAGGCGTTCGCCGATCGCGACGTGAGCTTCATGCAATGGCTCGTGCTCACGAAACTGCGCGGAGGGGTCGCACTCACGCCGGGACATCTGTCGCGTCACGCGGCAGGACACGGGCGCCCTGACGCGGGTGATCGATCAGCTCGAAGAGCGTGGCTTTGTGGAGCGTGAGAGCAGTCAGCGAGATCGGCGCGTGGTACGGCTGCGCCTCACACCGGCCGGTCGCAAGAAGTCGCTCGAGTCCGTGCCAATCATCGTGGATCTTCAAGCGATCCTGTTCTTCGCTGATCCCAAGCTCATGAGAGATCGTCGGTCGATCATTGTGAAGAAACAGAGGCACGTAGAGGACCATGACTAAGAAGGTCGTATTCATTGCTGGCGGTACCAGTGGCATCAATCTGAGCATCGCCCAACGCTTCGCGGCAGCGGGCGCGCATGTCGCGGTGCTGAGCCGTAGCGCGGACAAGGTGGATGCGGCCGTTCAATTGCTCGGCGGCGATGCGCTTGGCTACGCTGCCGACGTGCGTGACTACGATGCAGTCGCCGCAGCGCTCGCCGACACGAGCAGGCGCTGGGGTGCAATCGACGTGCTAGTGAGCGGGGCCGCCGGCAACTTTCTCTCGCCGGCAGAAACCTTGAGCGCCAATGGCTTCAAAGCGGTCGTGGATATCGATCTGCTGGGAACGTTCAACGTTCTACGTGCCGCGTTTGCTCACCTGCGTAAACCGGGTGCGAGCGTGTTGACGATCACTGCGCCGCAATCCTGGCTGCCCACACGTCTACAAGTTCATGTCTGTGCGGCGAAGGCCGGTGTGGATCAACTGACGCGTACATTGGCGTTGGAGTGGGGCAGTCACGGAATTCGCGTCAATGCCATTGCACCGGGTCCGATCGCAGACACCGAGGGCATGAAACGTCTGGTGCCTGATGCACACAGAGAGCGTGCGCTCATCGCAAGCATTCCACTCGCGCGCTACGGGACAAAGGATGAAATCGCTGAAGTGGCTAGCTGGCTGTGTTCGGACGCGGCTGCCTACATCACCGGTGTCATTCTGCCGGTCGATGGTGGTTGGTCTTTGAGCGGTTCAGGTGCCATGACGGGTGCCATCGCAACTTGCTAAGGCTCGCTTACATGACGCGATGAGTTCTCACCCCTGGATGGCGCACTGACCTTCGCTGAGACAGCGAACCACGCTACACAATAAGCCTGAGATCTATGATGACAACGAAGCACTCCCCGCGATATCCGGCCACTCATGCGGCAGCGAACGGCGACAAGCCAGCGATAGTGATGGCGGAAACCGGCGCGACGGTCACCTATCGCCAGCTGCATTCGTTCGCCAATCGCACTGCACGTCTGTTTCGCGAGTTGGGTCTGAAGACCGGAGATCACGTCGCATTTTGTCTCAAGAATCGCATCGAATGTCCGATGCTCCAATGGGCGGCTCACTATGCAGGCCTTTACTACACCTTCATCAGCAACCGACTCACTGCAGCTGAGGCCGCGTACATCGTCGAGGACTGCGGCGCACGTGTGGTCGTCGTCACTGACGAAACTACGGGTGTACTCAAGGAGGCAATTCGTTCACTTGGAAATCCACCGACGCTCTTCGTGCTCGGTGAGGTGCTCGGTGCTACGTCGCTGATCGAAGCGATTGCAAAGCTCTCAGACGAACCGCTCGATGACGCCAGGGAAGGAAGCGAAATGCTGTACTCCTCTGGAACGACCGGCCGGCCCAAGGGCGTCAAACCGCCCCTCACCGGCAAAGCTCTTGGCAGCACGATGCTCACTGCCGACCTCATCGAAGGGGGCTTCGGCGCTACGGTAGATACCGTCTATCTGTCGCCCGCGCCTTACTATCACGCCGCGCCGTTGAAGTGGGTGCAGGCGATCATCGCGTTGGGCGGCACTGCGGTCCTGATGCAGAAGTTCAACGCTGAGTGCGCACTCAGGGCAATCGAGCGCTATCGGGTAACGATGAGCCAGTGGGTGCCGACGATGTTTCATCGGTTGTTGGCGCTGCCTGATGAAGTCAAACGAAAATACGATCTGTCGAGCCATACGATGGCCCTACATGCGGCTGCCCCGTGTCCTGTTGCGACCAAGCAGGCGATGATCGACTGGTGGGGCCCAATACTCTGTGAGTATTACTCGTGCACCGAAATGATCGGCATGACCATGTGCAACACCGAGCAGTGGCGAACACACTTGGGTACGGTGGGGCGAGCGATCTTCGGTCAGATTCACATCGTGGGTGAAGATGGACGCGAGCTGCCCGTCGGAGAAGAAGGGCTCGTCTATTTCTCGGGCGGTCGACCGTTCATCTACCACAACGATCCGCGGAGGACTCAAGAGGCTCATTCGCCTGAGGGATGGGCGACAGTGGAGGATATCGGCAAGTTGGATGCGGACGGTTTTCTGTATCTCACCGATCGTCAGAGCAACATGATCATCTCCGGCGGCGTGAATGTTTATCCGCAGGAGACAGAGAACGTGCTGATCACGCATCCAAAGGTCTTCGATGTTGCCGTCATCGGCACTCCACATGAGGATCTGGGCGAGGAAGTGCGCGCGGTCGTGCAATTGGAACCTGGCATTCAGCCCAGCCCTGCGCTCGCAGCGGAGCTGATCACGTTTTGCCGCGCGCAGTTGTCGCCCATCAAATCACCGCGCATCGTGGACTTCCGCGACAACCTGCCGCGCGAACCCAACGGCAAACTCCTGAAGCGACTGTTGCGAGATCAATATCGACGCGCCGCCCACGATGGGGGTGCGGTGGGCGAGGGGCAACTCAGGCAGCGCTGAAAGAATGGCACCGAGCTGGCCCGTTGATGTTTGGCATCGAGCTCGAGTGTTACGCCTTCGAAGACGCTTCGTCTCGGGATTGGCATTGCAGATTGGATTCCTGCGCATGAGCGGCCGGATGCTGGATGCGGTGCGCATCGTGCCACCGACATTGTGGCGTCATCTTGGCGAACACTTAGGCGTGACCGCACCGGATCTGGCTTCGCTCAAGGCCATGTATCAGCGGCCGAAAACGCTGTTTTGATCATCAGGAACTCGCCTGCGAGATTCTCGGCTTTCGATCATTCCGAAATTCGATAGAGTCAACTGATGTTATTGCAGTCATCTGTATCGCGTTCTCGGCCGATCTTTGGGCTTCGCATCGCCAATCGATCGCCGGTGCCGGTGTCGAAGAGGCTGAAGACGGCGCGACCGATTCCATCGTCGGCAACGGCGGAGGTGGCGAAATGATGATGAGCGTTGATTGCGCGATCGGTGGCTCCGTCGGCACTGCAAGTGGAGTACGTTCACGAGCCGGAATCGACATCAGTGTCATGTGGTGCGTATCGTCTGGTCCGTCTTGTTCGTGCTCGCGAGCGCGAGCAAATAATAGAACTAGGGCCGCGTGTCCGCACAGGACACAGCCTGCAACGAGTAATCTCTATAACTCCGTCCCCGGCGGGGCATCGCTTGCTCCGCGAAGTCCAGTCACGTCAGACAGTACGAGCGAATGGAGGTTTCGCGAGCGGGAGATGTCAGGTCGGAAGCCAGGCAGCTTTCTGGTCCATGCCAAGTAGCATCACTGGATGCAACTCGCGCAGACTCTGGCCGCTACGCTCGTACAACTCGACCGCGCCGGCTCTTCACTTCAAATCCCTCCAGCAACAGCTGCAGCTGCGCGCCATTCATCTCGGCCACCGTCGATTCGCTTCCGATTGCGAAAGCGCGAGCGCGCATTGTCCGAGAGCAATCAACTAAGGTTCGTTACCGATCAACCGTGCGGCAGGGTGGCAGGGTTCCCAGCGGAAGGGGCCCGCCGATTGGCGCGAACGCGGCTACTCGACCGAGCAACGCAGCTACTATCGTTATGCCAAGTGCCGCCCGGTCTTCAAGCGGTTGAAGGCACGCTTCGAGCGACTGAAGAATGCCGAATTGCCGAACAGCCACCTGGCGGACGCCGCTCGATACGCATTGAATCATTGGCAGCCGCTGGTTCGCTATGCCAAGCCCGGCTATGGGCACGTGAACATCGATCAGAATCCGATCGAGGGGAACATCCGCCCGACGAAGCTCGGTGCGAAGAACTGGCTGCACATCGGCCATCCCAAGGCGGGCTGGCGTTCCGCGGTCATCTACTCCGTCGTCGGCACGTGTCGGCTTTTGAAGATCGATCCGCTGGCGTATCTGACGTGGGTGCTGCCGAAGCTTGTTGCGGCAACCAATCAAACCGCCACTGCCCTGCTGCCGCACGGCTGTGCGCGCCTGCATCCATCATCTTACCCACTCAACACCAGCTGATCTGAAAACGAAGGCTCACTCGGCGCGTAATACTTGCCAGGTGCGGATGACCATTTGCCGCGCGACCAGTCGATCGCCGCCTGTGGAAGGTGCTCTGCTGTCATCCCCTCTGCATTAGCCGTGCCGGCGAATCGCGTCAAGACCTGTAGATGCTGGGGCGTTTACGGCGCATGAGTCAAAGCTGGGTCATCCGGCTCGATGAATCGTAGAACGGTAAGGCACAGCCATTGGAAATCTCCGGGGAAACCGGTCCTGCCGCATCGACGCGTTGATGTCGATTGCGCCTTTACTGCAGACCCGACGGAATCAGAGCGCAGCTCATCTTGGCAAAGGTGGAGCGAGCGGTAACGCGCTGGCGCGAATCGGGACGCAAATCGGCATGAGCGACCTGGAACTCAATTCATTTGCAGAGGCATGCGAAAGCAATGGACGTGTTGCCGTCCGTGAGACCACTAAGGCGGCCAAGTGCTACAAAATAGTCTCCGGTGCGGTCCTGCATCTGTTTGGGGAATCTCAATGGGAAACCCAACCGAGGCGTCACAGAAACGAATCTTCAACCTGCGTCATTGGCCCCGCCATTTCCATCAGCTTCTTCGCCTGATCTTGCACGAACGAGGCAATGCGGTCGACAAGATGCCGCTCTTCCGCTACGTAAGCCGGCTCCGATGCTTGGGCCGGAGCAGCCGAGAACGCGGCCTTTCCCAAGCGTCGCATTTCACGAGCTAGCAGACTACGAGGAGTTCCGGTCGTGTGGGCGAAGCTAGCCCAGTCGAATGGACCGATCTCCGGCAATAGGAACTCGTCGCCGTAGGCCATCGCCAATTCGTGATCCAAGCCCTCGTATTGGACGACGCTCACCAAGTCGTAGAAAGGAGCAAGCCACAGGCCATCATGCTTGCAGAAGAACGAGACATTCTTTCCGTGAGCATCGGAATTCCCGATCAGGAAGTTGAAAATGCTCCAGCGCAGGAGGGCGAGTCGTGTTACGGCCTTCTGCACAGTGTGCTCCGCTGCTGAGAACAAGCGTTCGAAGCTCACGCCGTCTCGAATTTGGCGTACGTCGCGTCCGCTGCCGAAGTTGCGCTCGTACTTGTATGACACTGGAAAGTTGAGGGCTTGGCAGGAGTCGATGATATGTACCCGGTCTATGCCAGCTGTCTTGCGCACCCGATCGAATCTTTCGACAACCAGCACAGGATCCGGAAGCCTGAGCAATGTCACGGGCGCAGCGATCAGCCCGAGGCGGCGGGCAAGGCTCATACAGAAATGTTCATTGGCGACGAGCATCGGCAAGCGCGCCTCCGACGGTTCCGGCTTAAGAATGTGAGTGGATGCAAGCGCGCCATCGACGAGAAACATGCGGTCGTCCTCCATATAGACCGCGAGCTTGTCCTGGTAGCCTGCGATCGACATGCGAACACGCCCATCCCACAGCATGAATGGAGTGTGGTTTCGATCGTTGATTCGCTGGCGCAACTCTTCGTATCCGATCTCGCGCTTAGTAGACGCGCCGGAGCTTGGCTGACGGTCCTCAGAAATAAAAGAGAGCGCGCCGGAGGTTTCCTGTCCAAGCTCGCGAATCAGTCCATAGATATTGTTCTTCGATACCTGGTTTGTAGTTGAGACGATGTCGAGGGCTCGTCCCTCCGGCAGCAGATTTTCCAGAAAGCGCCGCACAGTGCTCGATGGTGCCGGTTGTCCTGACATCGGAATATGCGGTGATATTTGGTAAGAGTCGGTGAATCCGCTCCATTGGTCGTCGTAAGCGAAGGAGAAGGTCTCATCCAGAGACTCATAAGCGAGCGAGCCTACGCGCCTCTCTCCGTCGAATGCTTTGAGTTCATGTCGGCTCATGGCCGGACCCTCTTCTTCCGATCATCCGCGAGACGTCGCTCTTTTCAACGACGATCATGCTCAAGCCCAAACCGTCCAGCACTTTGAGGAGCCGTTCGCTGCTAACACCGGCATGACCATTCTCGAGCCGCGAAAGAAGATCGACCGAGACGCCGCAGAGTGCAGCCGCATCGTCGATTCGAAGGCCGGCAGATTTTCGCTGGGCTCGAACGAGGCGCCCAAGGTCTTTCGGCCCGGCAACAACTATTTCGGAATTTTGGAAACTAGCCATAGGTCGAGCTAATATCGAGATAGATTTCGGAATATCGGAAATATACACCAAGGCAACCGTCGTGTAGAGAATATTTCTGATTTTACGAAACGTACATAACTCATTGAATTAAAGACTTTAGTTACACAGCAGCCCCGTGCCAGCAGCAAGCGCCGCGGGCACGGCGAGTCGTGGATGGTCGCAAGCCGAGACCGTGAGCGAGCAACCATGCCAAGACTCCGCGCGGCGTGGATTTCAAAACGCTTTTGGTCGTTGACCTGGTGGGGCGATTGATGCGATAGCGCCCCGATGAGCTTGAATCGGAAGTCGTGAACTCTGACCGTGAAATTGCCGAACTCCGCGCCCGGCTGCTTGTGCTCGACCGTGAACGGAAAGCACTGCAGAAACGGCTGGAGGAACTGACATCGCCGCCATTCGGTACGGCTGGTATCAGAGCAGCTGCCCGAGCATGAATCGCAGTGGGCGGCGATCGAGTCGATTGCGGTGAAGATAGGCTGTACGGCAGAAACTCTGCGGCTAGTCAGAGCGAGCGCGACAGCGGCTCGCGTGAGGGCATGAGCACGGCCGAGAAGGAACGCATCAAGGCGCTGGAGCGAGAGAACCGGGAGCTGCGCCAAGCCAACGAGATTCTGCGCAAGGCGTCGGCGTATTTTGCCCAGGCGGAGCTCGACCGCCCGTTCAAACGATGAAGGCGTTCATCGATGAGCATCGTGGCGTCTATGCGCTCGACCGGTGAGCGACTACCGGAACTGCTCGAACTGGCGGAGAAGTACGGAGCGCCGTAGTTTTTCCAGCCCGTAAATCAAAAAACAGATCTAACCCAGCCCACAACCCTGTTCTTCAAGTTAGGTTCACAAGCATACCTCGTGGTCGCAATGCCTTTGCCGTTCTGCTGATCGACAACGTGGCACTGGTACTCGGCAACGGCGCTTTCCAGGGCTTCGCGCGTGCCGCAGGTAAACTTGAGCTCGTAACCCGCTGGCGTCGGTTCATTCGAGACGTGCATCAGCCGGGCCATGTTAGTGCAGCCTCCCTGCGTTACCGCGTCCACGGCTTCAATGGACTCGACGTTGCCGGAGGCATTGGAGATCAGCAGGGCGACGAGATAGATGTTGCTCATGATCGCTCCTTGAAAATGTTGGGCTCATCATAGAGCCGGCGGTGTGCCGTCCTTTGTGAGCCCTATCGCGTCCGTCGCAATGCCGGTCGTGACGAGCTTCACGATCCTAGGAGAATCCCTCACGGGTGGCCGCTGAATGCACCGGGGGTTCAATCGGGACTGTTAGAGAGCTTCTGCATCCCAACCTCGTCCTCGGACTCTGGAAATATTTAACTTTATGATTGTAAAGACATATTCTGCCATCAGGTCAAGCGTACCGATCAAATTAGCTAATTTAGCCATGGCAAAATTGTTTAATATGGCCATCAGGAGCATACTGGCTCCAATCCATAGCGAGGACTTCGGCCATGACCGCGCTGCTTCGTGATCTCGATGAACTTCCACAACAGAACTCGACCAATGTGAAGAACAAGTGGGGCGATGTCGTGCGGCAAGTTCAGAAGGAAGGCAGCGTCGCCATCACCAATCACGCTACGGTGGAGCTGGTCATGATCGCTGCGAGCACCTATCGCCAGGTGACTGCGCTCATGGATGAGATCAAGGAGCGCGAGCGCAAGGTGCGGCTCGATGATCTCGAGCGTCGCTTCGATGAGCGGCTCGCCATTCTTCAGCAGCCTGACGCGCGTGATCGCCTGGATGCGATGTTTGCATCACGAGGCAAGTTCAAGAAGCGGCGCCCTATCGCAGGTGAAACGTACTGATGAGTCGACCGGCGTCGCCACCGCGCCCGTACATCTACGTGCTGGCCGGTGTGAACGGTGCGGGCAAGAGTTCGGTCGGTGGCGCGCACATCGAGAACAACGGGCTCACGTGGTTCAACCCAGACACTTACGCACGCGCGCTCGTGACGGAACAAGGCCGTTCGCTCGAAGAAGGCAATGCCGAGGCGTGGGAGTTCGGCCGCAAGAGACTTGAAACGGCGATCGCAGAAAAAAAGTCCTTCGCCTTTGAAACCACGCTCGGCGCCAACACCATCCCGCGGCTGTTACAAGAAGCGTCGCGCACACATGATGTGCTGATGTGGTTCTGCGGCCTGTCCTCTCCCGAGCAGCACATTGCACGGGTACAGGCGCGAGTAGCGAGGGGCGGCCATTCGATTCCTGAAAAGAAGATCCGCGAACGATGGGATAGTTCGCGACTCAACGTCATTCATCTGCTGCCGCATCTTGCTCGTCTGCAGGTCTACGACAACAGCGCGGACGTGCAGCAGGGACAAGCGATTCCGGATCCCGTGTTGGTCCTCGAGATGACCAGCGGTCGCCTCATCACGCCAGATCCACACGATGCAAATGCTCTCGCCAAGACGCCTGCCTGGGCAAAACAGATTGTCCAAGCCGCGATCGAGCTGGACGAGACCATGCGGCCGGGCGGTCCTCGATCCGATCGCGACCGGCATTCTTGAGCTATCAGGCGCCTGACCAAAGCCATCTCACTATGATGTTCCCCGATGGACAACGGATGTCTTTGCTAGACACCGGGTGAGTGCATGAGCCATGCGCGCAGGTTTAGCGAAATCTCAGGTTTTCGCTCGTACCAAGGGCTCTCACGCCGGACAGGATGTGAGCAGGCGCGCGTTTTTTATCCCGCTCCGCTTCCCTCTACAGGGCGCAAAGCGCAGTATCCGCTCCGCTGTCAGGCCGCATCAGGTGTGGCCAGCACGTTGAGACTGAGTGAAGAAGATTGCACCTCCTGTGCGATTGCAACTCTGGAGTTACTGTATGTCGATAAGCTTGTATCGCAAGGCGAGTGGAATCGCGCTGGCATCGGCGCCTGTCAGAACGGTCGAAGCCGTGGATAACCAGAAAATCAAACGTGCCGACGGCGCGGACGTAAAGCGGTCGAGTGCGGTGCAGCGAAGCGAAACGACGGGGAGCGGCAAGAAGAAGACGACCGGGAAATCCGGCAAGAGGACTGCCAAGGCAACCGCCAAGACGACTGCAAGAGCAACGACAAGAGCAACGACAAGAGCAACTAAGAAGAGTGCGGCGGTAAAGGCTTCGAGAAAGACCAACGCCAAAAGGGCGGCGAAGAAGAAATAGCACCAGCGGATACCCATGGAAAACCGCGGCCCTGGGCAAATTGCCCCTGGGCCGCCACGTAGTCACTATTCCTATCAGCATCCACCGCACGTCGGGAGTATCCTCATTCCCGCACGTGGGCGTGCAAGGTGGCTGCATGGCGTATTCGACCGCAGACATTCGCAATATCGCCCTGGTGGGCCAAGCGGGTTGCGGCAAGACGCTGCTCGCGGAGAGCCTACTGTTCCAGGCCGGAGCGATCCGGTCTCGCGGCAGTCTCGAGCGTGGGACGACCGTGTGCGACTTCGATCCGCAGGAGAAAGAGGCGCTACATTCGTTCGATCCGGCCCTGGTGCACTTCGAGTCCGGTGGCTGCCATATCAACCTCATCGATACGCCCGGCTCCGCCGATTTCATCGGTCGCTCGCTGCCGATGCTGGAGGGTGTGGAAACCGCAGCAGTCGTGGTGAACGCGACTGCCGGAATCGAGCCGGCCACGCAGCGCATGCTGGAGTTCGCCCGCGATCGGGGGCTTTGTCGTCTCGTCATCATCAACAAGATCGACAGTCGCGATGCACAAGCCGAAGCAGTGCTAGCGGAAGTCCAGGAGACTTTCGGTCGCGAATGCCTGCCGCTGAATCTGCCGTGCGACCATGGAATGGGTGTCGTCGATTGTTTTTTTCGGCTCGGCGGCGCGCGACCGGACTTCGGTTCGGTGGCGGCTGCCCACACGCAAATCATCGATCAGGTCGTCGAAGTCGACGAGCAGCTCATGGCGCTCTACCTGGACCAGGACGAGGAGCTGTCGCCCGAGCAATTGCATGATCCCTTCGAGCGTGCCCTGCGCGAAGGTCACTTGATTCCCGTGTGTTTCGTCTCGGCTGCGACCGGCGCGGGCGTGAAGGAGTTGATTCAGATCCTGACCCGCCTCATGCCGAATCCGCTGGAAGGCAATCCGCCGCCTTTTCTCAAGGGTGAAGGCGAGCATGCCGAGCGCGTGAACGTGGTCTCCGATCCGAATCGTCATGTGATTGCACATGTGTTCAAGCTCACGATCGATCCGTTCGTGGGACGCATGGGTATCTTCCGGGTGCATCAGGGCACCGTGCGCATCGGTTCGCAGCTGCTCGTCGGCGATGCACGCAAACCATTCAAGGTGGCGCACCTGTATCGCCTGCAAGGCAAGGATCACTCGGAGATGACGCAGGCGATACCGGGCGACATCTGCGCAGTGCCGAAGGTGGAGGAGCTGCACTTCGATGCGGTGCTGCACGACTCGCACGACGAAGACCACTACCACCTGCGATCCATTGCATTTCCACCGGCGATGGCGGGCCTTGCCATCGAGCCCGAGCGGCGCGGCGAGGAACAGAAACTGTCCGACGCGCTGCACAAGCTCATTGCTGAAGATCCGGTCGTGCGCGTCGAGCATCATGCGAGCCTCAATGAAACGGTGCTCTACGGCGTCGGCGAATTGCATTTGCGTGCGCTGCTGGAGCGAATGAATACGCGTTACGGAGTGCGCTGCAAAACCCATCAGCCGAGCATTCCTTATAGAGAAACCATCACGCGTCCGGCCGAGGGCCAGCATCGGCACAAGAAGCAGACGGGCGGCGCCGGTCAGTTCGGCGAGGTGCATCTGCGAGCGGAGCCGCTCGCTCGTGGACAAGGCTTCGAGTTCGTTGATGCAGTGGTCGGCGGCGCCATTCCCACGCAGTTCATTCCGGCGGTGGAAAAAGGCGTGCGCCAGATACTCGCCGAAGGCGCCATCGCCGGTTTTCCGCTGCAGGACCTGCGGGTGATCGTGCACGACGGCAAGCACCATGCGGTAGATTCGAAGGAGGTTGCGTTCGTCGCGGCGGGTCGGCGTGCGTTGCAGAACGCCATTGCGGAAGCCGGCGGCATCGTCCTCGAACCCATTGTTCGCATCGAGATAACGACGCCGAGTTCAGCAACCGGCGACATTGCGGGCGACCTGGCTACGCGCCGCGGCCGCATCAGCGACAATCACTCGCTCGCCAGCCAACGCGCCCGCCTCAGCGGCCTCGTCCCTCTTGCCGAACTGCACGACTATCAATCTCGCCTGAAGTCGCTGACCGGCGGCGAAGGCAACGA
>Ga0157380_10000494_pt1 | contig 24055 bp, 16 predicted proteins | sample S35metaG_FD_119757 | JGI IMG/M metagenome (GOLD analysis project Ga0157380, IMG submission 119757) | Switchgrass rhizosphere microbial communities from Kellogg Biological Station, Michigan, USA - S3-5 metaG | ecosystem: Host-associated > Plants > Roots > Rhizosphere > Soil | place: USA...
AATCGCAGCTCAAGCGAGCGGACAAGAGCGGGGCGGCGTTCGCGGTGATTCTCGGGGACGCGGAAACCGAACGTCGCGTCGTCGGTCTGAAATCCCTGCGAGTGGCAGCGCCGCAGGGGGAATTCGCCTGGGATGACTTGCCGGTCGAACTGGCGCGCCGGCTGCCCCCATTAGAGAACAGATTGCAGAAGTAGAGCGGCAGCAGCAACGCCGCCGCTCACGAGCTCTTTATCATTTCATCGTGCGGATAGTGGACGATCATGGTTGACGATTATCTGTCGGATCGCGAACAGGAAGAGGCGCTGCGCAACTGGTGGCGTGAGAACTGGCCCTGGATCGTCGGCGGCGTGGTGCTGGGCCTGGCGTTGCTGGGCGGCTGGCGCTATTGGAACACCTACCAGGAGCAGCGGGCTGCCCAAGCGGCCAACATGTACGAGCACGTGCGCTCGGCGCTGGAAAAGAAGGACATCGCGGAGGCCACCAAATCCCTGGATTCCCTGGCGGCGAAGTTCGACAAGAGTGCCTATACCCAGCAGGGCCGCCTGCTGATCGCCAAGGCCGAGGTCGACGCAGGCAAGTACGATGAGGCGCTGGTGCAGCTGCGCGCCGTGGCTGAGAAAGCGAACGACAAGGAACTGGCCGATATTGCCCAGCTGCGAATCGCTCGCGTGCTGTTGCAGCAGGGCAAGCATGACGATGCATTGAAGCAGCTGAAGCCCGATGCGCTCGGTGTGTTCTCGGGCCCCTCTCGCGAGATTCGTGGCGATGCGCTGGTCGCGAAAGGCGATGCCGAAGGCGCTCGCGCCGAATACGCCGCGGCCTTGGGCGGCGACGATGCCGCCATCGACCGCAACCTGATCGAACTCAAATTGCAGGATGTGGGCGGCGGTTCGTCCCCCAACTCGAATGGAGGCTCCCCACCCATGCCGACCTCGGTGACCAAGCCATGATTTCGGTGCGCTCCGCTTTTCGCCCCTCCTTTCGTCGAGTCACGCTGGGAGTGACGCTGGTCGCCGCGTTCTTTGCGATTGCCGGCTGCGATAACGACAAGGACAAGGATCCGCCGGCACAGCTGGTGGACATCAAGCCCAAGCGCAACGTCGATCACCTGTGGAGTTCCGGCCTCGGCGGCAAATCGGAACGCCTGCGGCTCGCGCTGCGGCCGGCCGTCGTCGAAGGCGTCGTCTATGCAGCGGGCCACAAGGGCGAAGTGGAAGCGCTGCAAGTGGAGAAGGGCAAGCAGTCCTGGTCGGTGAAGACCAAGCTGCCGTTGTCCGCGGGACCGGAAGTCGCCAACGGCGTGGTCGCGCTGGGATCGAGCGACGGCGATATCATCGTGCTGGATGCAGCGACCGGCGCGCAGCGCTGGAAAAAGTCCGTCGGCAGCGAAGTGCTGGCGCGTCCGCTGGTCACCAACGATTCGGTGATCATTCGCACCGTCGACGGCCACATCGAATCGCTCGCCCTGACGGACGGCGAGAAGCGTTGGGCCTACGACGAACAGGTGCCGCGTCTCACGCTTCGCGGCAATGCTCCTCCGGTGCTGGCCGGCGATAAAATCATCGCCGGTTTCGACAGCGGCAAGGTCATCGCACTCGACGTCAAGAACGGCGACGTGCTGTGGGATACCGTGGTGAACGCACCGACCGGACGCACCGAGCTCGAACGCCTCGCCGACATCGACTCGCCGGTGCGTGTGATCGGCGATGACGTATTCGTGGTCGGGTTCCAGGGCCGCATCGCCATGCTCGCTCTCGATTCGGGGCAGATCTGGTGGGCGCGCGATGCGTCGAGCTATCGCGGGTTCACCACCGACGGCGACAATCTCTACCTGACCAACTCGGACAGCGTCGTGATGGCGATGCGCCGTGCCGACGGCGCCGTTCAGTGGGAACAGGCCGGCTTGCGCAAGCGCGGTCTCACGGCTCCCACGGTCGACGGCGACTCGCTGCTGGTCGGCGATTTCGAAGGCTATCTGCACTGGCTCGACAAGGCGACCGGCGAGATCGTGGCGCGAGCCAAGACCGATGGCGAACGCATCACGAATGCGGCCGTTTCGGATGGCACGCGCACGTTCATCCAGACGGACTCGGGCAAGCTGCTCGCATTCAAGACCTCACCCAAAGGAGAGCAGCGCTCAGCGGATGCCCGTTGATCACCGCTGCCGGCCACCATGCTTCCTGTGATTGCTCTGGTCGGCAGGCCGAATGTCGGCAAATCGACGCTGTTCAATGTCCTGACGCGAACGCGGGACGCGCTCGTCGCTGATCTGCCCGGACTCACTCGCGATCGCCAGTATGGCTACGGGCGCAACGGTCCGGTGCCGTTCATCGTCGTCGACACGGGCGGTCTCGTCGTCGACGCACAGGGCGTCGAGGAGCTGATGGCGAAGCAATCCATGCGGGCCATCGACGAAGCGGATCGCGTGCTGTTCCTCGTCGATTCCCGATCCGGCTGCACGCCCACGGATCACTTCGTGGCGCAGACCCTGCGCAAGCTCAACAAGACTGTCATCGTCGTGGCGAACAAGGCCGAAGGGCTCGACACGGATTTCGCCGCGTCCGATTTTCATCAGCTGGGCTTCGGCGAGCCGCAGGCGATTTCCGCCGCGCACGGCGACGGCATCAGGCCATTGATGGAGCGTGTGCTGGAAGGCTTCAGCCAGCCGACCGAGAGCTCGTACAGCGACATGGGCATCAAGGTCGCGGTCATCGGCCGACCCAATGTCGGCAAGTCGACGCTGATCAATCGCCTGCTCGGTGAAGAACGCCTGGTCGCCTTCGATCAGCCCGGCACCACGCGCGACGCGGTGTTCGTTCCCTTCGAACGCGACGGGAAGAAATACACGCTGATCGATACGGCCGGCGTGCGTCGCCGCGCGCGGGTCGAAGAAGCCGTCGAGAAATTCAGCGTCATCAAGGCGCTCCAGGCAGTCGACGATGCGAACGTAGTCATCGGCGTCATCGACGCTCACGACACGGTCGCCGAACAGGACGCGAGCCTGTTCGGACTGGTCGCCGAGCGCGGCCGCGCCTTGATCATCGCGGTGAATAAATGGGACGGCATTCCCACCGACAAGCGCGATGAAATCCGGCAGGGGCTGGATTTGCGGTTACCGTTCCTGGACTTGCACCCATCCATTTCATCTCGGCTCTGCACGGCAGCGGCGTGGGTGACCTGGTGCATGCGGTCGACTCTGCGTACGCCGCCGCGATGAGCGAGATGCCCACGCCTGCGCTCACCCGCGTGCTCGAAACGGCGATGGACCAGCATCAGCCACCGCTGATCCGCGGCCGGCGCATCAAACTGCGCTACGCCCACCAGGGCGGGAAGAATCCGCCGATCATCGTGATCCACGGTAACCAGATCAACCAGGTGCCGGATGCTTACCGTCGCTACCTTGCCGGCGTGTTCCGCAAGACCTTCAAGCTCGACGGCACGCCGGTGCGTGTGGAATTCCGCTCGGACGAAAATCCGTTCAAGGACAAGCGCAATCCCACGACGCCGCGACAGCGCCGCACTGCCGCACGTGATGAGCGGCGGGGCAAGCGGAATAAAAAGAGCTGACAGGTTGTTCGCCGTTGTGATTTCGCACGGAGAACACGGGGCGGAGTAAGATTTTATGAGTTCTGTTCTCCGTGAGAGCAGTCCACTAGGCGTCCTGGTTAGAGAAGCGTATGGCAGCAGCCACCAAGATCCTGAAGCTCGACAAGCCCTTCGACATGCGCCGTGGCGGCACGTTGCAGGGAGTGGAGATCGCCTATGAAACCTGGGGCGATCTGGCGTACTGCAAAGACAATGCGATCCTGATTTTCACCGGTCTTTCACCGTCGGCGCACGCAGCCTCCTCCACCGAGGATTCGTCGCCGGGCTGGTGGGAGGACATGATCGGTCCGGGCCGGCCCATCGATACCAGCCGGTTCTTCGTGATCTGCGTGAACTCGCTCGGCAGTCCATTCGGCTCGACCTCGCCGGCGTCGATCAATCCGGTCACGGGCAAGCCTTATCGGCTGACGTTCCCGGTGCTCACCGTCGAAGACATCGCCCGCGGCGGCAATGAAGTGGCGACCGCACTTGGCGTGAAGCAACTGGCCGCAGTGGTCGGACCTTCGCTCGGCGGCATGACGGTGCTTGCGTACTGCGCACAGTTTCCAGATCGAGCCCGGAGTCTCGTCACGATTTCCTCCGGTGCGCGTTCGCCGCCGTTCTCGATTGCGTTGCGTTCGTTGCAGCGGGAGATGATTCGCCGCGATCCGGCCTGGGTCGATGGCAACTACGAGCCGGGCGCTGTACCGGTGTCGGGTATGCGGCTGGCTCGCAAGCTCGGCATGATCACTTATCGTTCGGCGAAGGAATGGGCGCAGCGTTTCGGACGCGAGCGTGCGAATGCAGAACGCAGGCCGGGCGATCCGTTCGGCATCGACTTCGAAGTGGAGTCGTATCTCGAAAGCCACGCGGTCAAGTTCACCGGCCAGTTCGATCCCAATTGCTATCTCTACCTGTCGCGTGCGATGGACCTGTTCGATCTCGCCGACCATGGCGGCTCGGTCGCCGAGGCGTTGAATGACTTCAAGGTCGCCAAGGCACTGGTGATGGGCGTGGAAACCGATCTGCTGTTCCCGATCGAACAGCAGAAGGAACTGGCTGATGGACTGGGCACAGGCGGCCGCGAAGTCACGTTCTCGCGCTTGCCGTCACTGCAGGGTCACGATGCGTTCCTGGTCGACATGGATCGCTTCCGCCCGGTGATCGCCGACTTCCTGAAGAACATTGACGCGGAGTGTTAAGGAAGAGAGGTAAGAACGGCTGCGCCTGGGGCTTGGGTAGGAACGGCTTTGCCTGGGCCAGAATCACGCCTCACTCCGTTGCCAGGAACAACTCCGGATCCACCATCGCCCGATTCAACGCCACCCCCCAATGCAGGTGCGGGCCAGTCACGCGGCCGGTCGCTCCGACCTTACCGATGACTTCTCCGGCGGCGACCTTGTCTCCAGCTTTCACCGCGATGCTGCTCAGGTGGCAGTACATCGTCACCAGCCCCGAGCCGTGATCGATATAGACGGTGTTGCCGTTGAAAAAGAAGTTGCCGACCTCGACTACCTGTCCCGCAGCCGGTGAATGGATCGGCGTTCCGGTCGGCGCCGGGATATCCATGCCCGTATGCGGATTGCGTGGCTGCCCATTGAACACACGTCGCGAGCCGTATGAGTCCGAGGGCTTTCCCGGCACCGGGACCTCCAGCGTCAACGACGGCACGGCGGCGACCGTGAATCTAGACAGTGCCGCATTCGATCGTGCCTGTTCCGCCTCGATCCTTTTCAGGTCCTGCGGCGCCGGATTCACCTGGCGATCGTTCTGGATCTGCAGCTCCTGCGTGCGGTAGTGCTTGTCCTTGATGTCGAACGTCACCGTTGTTTTCCCGGCAGGCGCGCTGACCGACAACACTTGCGGACCGGGCTTGGCGGCGAGAGGAATGCCGACGGCCGCAATCCACTGATCGTTCCGGCGCAAGACGGCCACGCGGTATTGATCGAACATGACGACCGGCGGCTGCTCCCCGCCGGGCACGGGAACATAGGCAATGCCGCCAGGAACGCGACTCTCACGCGGCAGGCTCGCTGCGTCCGCAGTCATCGCCAGGATCGATAGGGTTGCGGCGAAACAGATCGAGCGAATGGGTTTGAACATGCAGTTGGTAGAATAGCGTATCGAAACGAAGGGTCGAGTCCACTCTCAATTCACGCGTCCGTCGCAGGCGGCGTAGTGCGTTCCACGCGAGCCTCGATCGTTCCCTGCGCCACACGCGCGACGATGCGATCGCCGGCATTGATTTTCGAACTCTCGGTGACGACGTGGCCGGACGGATCCGTCACGATCGCATAACCTCGCTGCAGCGTCGCCAGCGGACTGACGGCGTCCAGCGTACGCACCGTCACGGCCAGCCGCGAACGTAGACGTTCGAGCTTCCTGGTCAACGATGCTGACATCGCCGTGCGAGCGATCTGCAAACGAGTGTTTGCGGTCGCCAATCGAACGACCGGTGAACGATGGCGCAGCTGCACTGCGAGGTGCGTCAAGGTGGTCTGGCGACGTCGCAGGGATTGCGACAGTTCGCGAATCAGGCGCTGCTCCAGTTCGTCGACCCGTTGCTGCTGCTGTCGCAATTGAACACCGGGATGGACGCGGGCAAAGCGCCGCTGCAACCAGGTGAACTTATCCTGGTCGGCCGATAGTCGACGACGTAATACCGTCGTGAGACGTCGCGACACCGTTGCCAGCGAGCGCAGCCATTCGCCGCAATCCGGCGCCACCAGTTCTGCAGCGCCCGAAGGCGTCGGCGCTCGTACGTCCGCGACGAAATCGGCAATCGTGAAATCGACTTCGTGTCCGACGCCGCTCACGACGGGCATGCGGCAGTCGACGATGGCGCGAGCGACGACTTCTTCGTTGAAGGCCCACAGGTCTTCGAGCGAGCCGCCGCCCCGTGCCACGATGAGCACATCGCATTCGTCTCGCCTCGACGCCAGGCGAATGGCAGCTGCGATCTGGGCGGCTGCGCCGGCGCCTTGCACCGGCACCGGATAGATCAAGACGGGAATCGTGCAGAAGCGGCGCTTCAGGATATGCAGCACGTCGCGAATGGCGGCGCCGGTCGGCGAAGTCACGATGCCGATCCGCTTCGGCAGCCGCGGCAAGGGCCGTTTGCGCTCGGTGGCGAACAGTCCTTCGGCGGCCAGCTTTTCCTTGAGCAGCTCGAACTGCCGCCGGAGCGCTCCTTCGCCTGCATCCTCCATGAAATCGACGATGAACTGATATTCGCCGCGCGGCTCGTACAGGCTCACCCGCCCGCGAATCTGCACGTGCGCGCCATCCTTTGGAGTGAAGCGGATGAGCATGTTCCTCTGACGGAACATGGCGCACCGCAGCTGCGCCCCCACGTCCTTGATGGAGAAATACCAGTGGCCGGAGGAGGGCCGGGAGAAATTGGATACTTCGCCCTCGACCCACAGTGCCCCGAAACCGCGTTCCAGCAGGGTCCTGGCCTCCCGATTGAGACGGGACGGCGTGTAGACGTCCCGCGTCTCCACGACAGGCGGGGGTGGCGCGTCGAAGTCGAATTCCAGGGACCCGGCGGGGCGGGGCGGGGATGTTTTGGAGGCCATGGCGGCAAGGCTACAGCCTTCCGCGGGGACTGTCCCCCAACCCGCTTGTTTACCCCGCACCCCGTGCCGAGTACAATGGCGCGCTTTATCAAGAAAGCAGGCTAACGCAATGCGTATTCTTGAAGAAGCGCTCACTTTCGATGACGTGCTTCTGGTTCCGGCGTATTCGGAGTTCCTCCCGCGCGATGCCGATCTGAGTACGCAACTCACCCGCGGCATCCGGCTCAACTTGCCGGTCATTTCCGCTGCCATGGACACTGTGACCGAAGCCCGCCTCGCGATCACCATCGCGCAGGAAGGCGGCATCGGCATCATCCACAAGAATATGAGCATCGAAGCCCAGGCGCGCGAAGTGCTCGAGCTGACGCGCTCGAAGAACATTTCCGGCGTGCCCGTGGTCGTCGGTTCCCGTGCGGTAGGCATCGTCACTCACCGCGACCTGCGTTTCGAAACGCAGCTCGATGCGCCCGTATCCACCGTGATGACGCCGCAGGATCAACTGATCACCGTGCGTGAGAACGCGCCCAAAGAAGAAGTCCTGGCCCTGCTGCACAAGCACCGTATCGAAAAAGTGCTGGTGGTGGACCAGAGCTTCAATCTGAAGGGCATGATCACGGTCAAGGATTTCCAGAAGGCCACTGAATTCCCTCGTGCCGCAAAGGACAGCCGTGGCGCACTGCGCGTTGGAGCCGCGGTCGGCACCGGAGCGGATACGCTGCGTAGGGTGGAAGCACTGCGTGAAGCTGGAGTCGATGTCATCGTCGTCGATACAGCGCACGGCCATTCCAGCGGCGTCCTGCAGATGGTCCGCAGCATCAGGAAGAGCTGGCGCGATCAGCAGATCATCGCGGGCAACATCGTCACTGCCGACGCTGCGAAAGCGCTCGTCGAAGCGGGCGCGGACGGCGTCAAGGTCGGCATCGGCCCCGGATCGATCTGCACGACGCGTATCGTCGCCGGCGTGGGCGTGCCGCAGATCAGCGCTGTCGCCAACGTAGCAGCGGCGTTGAAAGGGACGGACGTTCCGCTGATCGCCGATGGCGGCATTCGCTTCTCGGGCGACATTGCCAAGGCGCTGGTCGCCGGCGCCAATTGCGTCATGATCGGCGGCCTGTTCGCCGGTACCGAGGAATCGCCGGGCGAAGTCGAGCTGTTCCAGGGCGCATCCTACAAGTCGTATCGCGGCATGGGCTCGCTCGGTGCGATGGCGCAGTCTCACGGCTCGAAGGATCGCTATTTCCAGGACGCCACCGAAGAGCTGGAAAAACTGGTGCCGGAAGGCGTCGAAGGCCGCGTGCCGTACAAAGGGTCGCTCGTTACCATCCTGCACCAGCTCGCCGGCGGACTGCGTGCTGCGATGGGTTACACCGGCAGTCCCACGATTGAAATCATGCGTACGCGTCCGCAGTTCGTGCGGATCACCAACGCCGGTGTGCGTGAGAGTCACGTGCACGACGTCACGATTACCAAAGAAGCGCCGAACTACCGCGTGCGCTGATATCCGAAGGCTGCGGCAGCACCCGCGTCCTGGTTCACTCCAAAGAGGCTCATTGCGTGAATGCATCCGCGTCCGTTACCTCCATTCAACCGGCGGACATCCATGCGCATCGCATTCTCATCCTGGACTTCGGTGCGCAATACACGCAGCTGATCGCACGCCGTGTCCGTGAATGCGGCGTCTACTGCGAGATTCATCCCTGGGATATCTCCGATGCCGATGTCGTCGCCTTCGGTGCGCGCGGTGTGATTCTTTCGGGTGGACCGGAATCGGTCACCGACGTGACGCCACCGCTCGCGCCGCAAGCTGTGTTCGAACTCGGCGTGCCGGTGCTCGGCATCTGCTACGGCATGCAGACGATGGCCAAGCAGCTTGGCGGCAGGGTCCAGCCAAGTTCGCATCGCGAATTCGGCTATGCACAGGTCACTTCGTCCGCACCGTGCCGTTTGCTCGAAGGGCTGCGCGATCACAGCGACAGCCAGGGCCGGGCACTGTTCGATGTGTGGATGAGCCACGGCGATCGCGTCGATGAACTGCCGCCGGGATTCGTTGCCGTGGCCTGTACCAACAATGTGCCGCTCGCCGCGATGGCGGATGAGTCGCGACATTTCTACGCCGTGCAGTTTCATCCCGAAGTCACCCATACGCTGCAGGGCGAAAAAATTCTCGAACGTTTCGTTCGCGAGATCTGCGGCTGCGAAGCCCGCTGGTCCGCAGGCAACATCATCGCCGATTCGATAGCGCGAGTACGCGCCCAAGTCGGCCGCGATCACGTGTTGCTCGGCCTGTCGGGCGGCGTCGATTCTTCGGTCGTCGGTGCGTTGTTGCATCGGGCCATCGGCGAGCAACTCACGTGCGTGTTCGTCGACCATGGCCTGCTGCGTCTCAACGAAGGCGACCAGGTCATGGAGACGTTTGCGAAGCACATGGGCGTGCGCGTGATTCGCGTCGATGCATCGGAGCGTTTTCTGGACGCGCTGCGCGGCGAAACCGATCCGGAGCGCAAACGCAAAATCGTCGGCCGCCTGTTCATCGAAGTGTTCGAGGAACAAGCCGCGAAACTGCAGGGCATTCGTTGGCTCGCGCAGGGCACGATCTATCCGGACGTGATCGAGTCTGCCGGAGCCAAGACGGGCAAAGCCCATGTCATCAAGAGCCATCACAACGTCGGCGGCCTGCCGGACAAGATGAACTTCAAACTGCTCGAACCGTTGCGCGAGCTGTTCAAAGACGAAGTGCGGCGTCTCGGCGTCGAACTCGGATTGCCACGCGAGATGGTCTATCGCCATCCGTTCCCCGGCCCGGGCCTGAGCGTTCGCATTCTCGGCGAGGTCACCCGCCAATACGCAGACCTGCTGCGCAAAGCCGATGCCATCTTCATGGACGAACTGCGCAGCCACGATCTCTACGATCGCACCAGCCAGGCATTCGCCGTCTTCCTGCCCGTGCGTTCGGTCGCCGTGATGGGCGATGGCCGCCGCTACGACTATGTCATCGCGCTGCGTGCAGTGGAAACCATCGACTTCATGACCGCCCGCTGGTCGCGGCTGCCCTACGAATTCCTCGATTTGGTCGCCCGCCGCATCATCAACGAAGTCCACGGCGTGTCGCGCGTGACCTACGACATCTCAGGCAAGCCGCCGGCGACGATCGAGTGGGAGTGACCCAAGTCATATGCAAAAATCATTGTTTTAGATAGATTTTTGCGTATGCTCCGGGGATGCCATCGTTAGAGCAATACATGGACGATCACCTTGCGCACGGGCTACTTCTCCAGGGAGGAAGCACTCAAAGCGCTGAGCATTGCCCCCCGTAATCTCGCGGCGGCTGCGACGAGGCTGATCAACAAAGGTCAGTTGGCCAACCCTCGCCATGGTTTCTTTCTCATTCTTCGTCCCGAAGACAAAGTTAGCGGAGCGCCCGATCCAGTGCGGTGGATCGATTCGCTGATGAAATACCAGCGGCCCGACTATCGCATTTCGCTGTTACGCGCAGCGGCTTTCCATGGCTCATCGCACCAGGCTGCCATGATCTTTCAGGTCGTTGTACCCAAACAATTGCGCGATTTCGAACTTGGGCGCCATCGGTTGCAATTCCTATATCAGACGCCACAGGCTTTCTCTCGCGTCAATCGACTCGATGACCTCGATCGGATCAAGAGTGAAGACGGCTTCGCCAACGTAGCGAATGTAGAACTCACGCTGCTCGACTGCGCGCGTTATTTTCACAAGGCTGGCGGTATCAACGCCGTGGCACGGATCGCCAAGGACATCGGCGACAAAGCGGATTCTGGCAAGCTCGCAAAGATCGCTGCCGCATATGAGAACTCTTCGGTGCGTCGCCTCGGCTTTCTGCTTGATCTGGCAGGCCACGAAGAACAGGCTCGCGCGCTGGAGCCCTTCGCAAAGAAAGCGAAGACAGCGACCCCACTGAATCCAGCGACAAAGCCGCTCGTTGCATCGCTGGCAACGTTTCCGAGAAGAACTCGCGGTGGAAGCTCCTGATCAATGAGTCAGTGGAGATCGACTCTTGATTCCCCGCGCCTTCATTCAGGCGTGGAGCAATCGACACACCATGCAGATTGGCGATCTGCCGGTCTTTCTGGCCGGCGATGTGACGAACGACCTGCCGATTCTGCATGTGGCCAACGATGAAGGTCATGTAGCCGGATACAATGCCGTGCGCGAACACCCAACCTGCTTTCAATGCCGCACACCCCTGACGATTGTGTTCTCAGATCCGAACATTGTCAGCGTCGGCGCGCAGCTCAGCGAACTGGACACAGCAACGATTGTCATCGGTGCGGTGGATTTCACCCGCCAGGGACGAGCACGCATTGCGCAGGAGAATCGCGGTTTGCTGCGTGTCTACGCCGATCGCAAGGACGGCCTGATACGCGGCGCACAGTTGTGCGCGCCCCGCGGCGAACATCTGGCGCACCTGCTGGCGCTCGCCATCGAACAACACGCAACCGTGCATTCACTGCTGCGCATGCCCATCTATCATCCTGCCTTCGAAGAAGGCTTGCGAACCGCCTTGCGCGACGCCGCTCGCCAGATCGCCCCACGTGTTGATAGCGACCTCGCTGCCTGCGATCCACTAGGAGCCTGTCCGGGTAATGGCCGTCGAGCTGGGGGCAATTCCGATCGAGCAGATTGACACGATCCCACGTCATCACTGTGGGCGCACATAGCCGTAGCTATGTAAGCCAAAGGATCGTGGCAAGCTGCCGATCCGAATTGTCCGCAGCCGATGGACATTACCCGGACAGGCTCCTAGGTGCCGCTGCCCTGGATTGATGCTTGAACCGCGCGCCGCTACACGCAATCGTCATGTGCTCATGACGAATTGGCTGTAGCTGTTACCGGCCGGTGACTCACTTCACACCGGTCAGCTACCGACATTCCACTGACGTGATCTGAGAATGCTCCGCGTCCGCTCGCGCACCCTGCGGGCGAACATCATGGGGAGATCGCAGGCATGAGGCTTGGTGTTGATGTTCTGTCACGCGCGCAGCCAGCGCATCCGGCGGTATTGACCGTGCTTCGTCGCTGCCCGGTGACGACAATTTCGGCGTTGCTGGCGCTCGCTTCGCCAGCTTATTCGCAGGCGCAAGACGCTGCCGCGGCATCTTCAGGTGAAGCACCGATCGTTGTGGCCGACGCTGACGGGGGCGCGGCGCGGCGCCTCGAGACTGTCACGGTGATGGCACGACGCCGCGAGGAAAACGCGCAGGACGTGCCAATACCGATTGCAGCGCTGGACGGCGATGCACTGTCATCGTCGGGACAGTTTCGGCTGGAAGATTTGAATCGCCGGTTGCCGAGCACAAACGTGCAGTTCAGCAATCCGCGGCAGTCGAGCATCGCGGTGCGCGGACTCGGCAACAACCCGGCGAACGACGCGCTCGAAGCCAGTGTCGGCGTGTACCTGGACAACGTCTACCTCGGTCGACCCGGGATGGCAAACCTCGACCTGATCGACATCGATCAGGTCGCGCTTCTGCGCGGGCCGCAGGGCACGTTGTTCGGTAAGAATACCACCGCCGGCGTGCTATCCATCACGACGCGTCAGCCGAGCTTCACGCCGGAGGCGCAGGTCGAAGCGTCGATCGCCAATCGCGACTACTACCAAACGCGCGCCGCCATCTCCGGTCCGCTGCTGGGCGATACGCTGGCAGGACGCCTGTCGTTCGCGAAGACTTCCAAAGGTGGCTTTGTCGATGACATCACGGACGGCCGCAAGCTCAACGATTCCGATCGTATCGGTGTCCGCGGCCAATTGTTGTACCAGCCGTTCGACTCGCTCTCCGTGCGCGTGATCGGCGACTACAACGAGGAGCACTCCAACTGCTGCGCATCGGTGCTATACGGGCTGGGCCCGAATGACGGCGCGCTGGTGCGGCAACGCTATGCAGCCATCGGCGCAACGCTGGCCTATGATCCGGACTTCCTCACGACCACCATCGACGCTCGCCAGCGCATGGAAGTGCGACAGGGCGGCGGTTCCGTCGAAGCCAACTGGGAATCCACCGGCGGCTACAAGCTTACGTCGGTCACGGCTTATCGCAGCTGGTGGTTCACGCCGACCAACGACGCCGACTCCACCAATCTGCCCGCCATCATTAATGCCGGTCAGCACGTGAACGATGAGCAATGGAGCCAGGAATTGCGGCTCGCCTCACCAAGCGGTGGCCCCATCGACTACGTGGCCGGGCTCTACTACTTCTATCAGTACCAGAGCAACAGCATGTTCACGCAGTACGGACCGGCGGCGGGTGCTTATCTAGGACGCGCGTTCTTCAACAATGCGTTCACGAACACCAACCAATACTTGCACACCGATAGCGGTTCCGTGTTCGGCCAGGCAACCTGGCATGTCACTGATCGCTGGAGTCTCACAGGCGGCGTACGCGAGATTTTCGAAGACAAGTCAACACGCGTGCAACGCGAGGCGCCGATCGGCGGCGTGCAACCGGCGATCGATGCTGCGGTCGGCCCGTTCGATTCGGGTGTCCTCAAGCGCAGTGATAAATCGACAGCAGCCCTGCTGAGTGCGGCATTCCAGCCGAACCCGGATTGGCTGTGGTACGCGTCGGTAGCGAAAGGCGCCAAGTCGGGCGGCATCAATCCTGCGGTGCCGAATCCCGGTTTGACGGTCGATTCGCTGTATATCGATCCCGAGCGCGCGCTCGACTACGAGTTCGGCTTCAAGTCATCGCTGTTCGAGCGCCGCCTGCAGGTGAACGCCAACCTTTTCTGGACCGACGTCGACGATTATCAGGCGACGCAACTGCAGCTCTCGCCGCAGACGAATACGTACCAGCAGGTGCTCTCGAACATCGGCAAGGTCCGCACGCGCGGCATCGAGACGGAGATTTCGGCAGCGCCGGTCACGGGCTTGACCCTCGCAGTGGCGGCGTCATTCAACGACGCGAAGTATCGCGAATACCGGGATGCGCCCTGCTCCGCCGAAGCCATCGCCGCCGGTCGGACCCTCTGCGACCTCAGCGGTGACCGGGTTGTCGGCGCGCCCCAATGGATCGTGAATCCCAGCGTCAGTTACACGCGCCACTTAGGAGCGTTCGAAACGACAGCGCAAGCCGACTACGCGTGGCGTTCATCGTTCTCCGGCGCGCCCGACAATTCGCAATACGCCGACGTCGATGGGTATGGCGTGCTGAACGCGCAACTCGGTATTGCGGGCGGTTTGTCGCAAGCCGCCTGGCACCTCTCGCTCTGGAGCCGCAACTTGCTGAACAAGCACTACGTGATCGGTGGCGTGACTGGCGCGAGCCAGTTCCTCACGTACACGCTCTATCCAGGCGAACCGCGCTCCTATGGCGCCACGGTTCGCGTCGACTTCTAGCAGTCGACTTCTAATAGGAGGGTCGCATGACACAAGCCATTCTCGAGCGCCTCGCGGCGCCCACGCCTTCCCTGCGCGCGGACAATATCGAATCCGCGCGTACGGGAGCGAGCGTAAACGGCAGCCGACTACGGCTCTTAAGCCGTGGACGTGAGCTGCTCGCCGAACCCTTCCTGCACTTTCTGTTGCTCGGCGCAGCGTTGTTCGGCGTCGATCACTATCTGGAGGCAAAGTCGCGATTCACGCACATCACGATCGCACCGCAGGTCGTAGCGGGAATCGCTGAGAATTTTCGCTTGCAGTACGGAAGCCTGCCCTCGCCCGAGCGTCTGCAGGCGCTGGTCGATGCGCGTGTTCGCGAAGAGGTGTTCTATCACGAGGCGCTGCGACTCGGTCTCGACAAGGACGACGAGATTATCCGTCGGCGCCTGGTGCAAAAGTACGAGTTCCTGCAGCAGGATCTCGACATCGAGTCCGAGCCGAATGCAGCAGCGCTGCAAGCGTTCTTCGCCGCGCATAAACAGCAATACGAAGTTCCAGCGACCGTCTCTTTCAGTCACGTCTATTTCTCGACCGACAGTCGCGGTGAGCATGCGCCAGCAGACGCTGCACGAGCAGCTGCTGCGTTAGCAGTCAGCGGCTTGAATCGCGCCGTCGATTCTGGCGATGCATTTCCCGGTCCGACCGATTTCACACGCGTCTCGCAGGTCGAACTCGGTCGCGTATTCGGCCAGCAGGGCCTGGCGAGCGAGATTTTCAAGCTTCCGCCGCGGCAGTGGTCCAAGCCGATTGCTTCCGGACTCGGATGGCATCTGGTATACGTGAATGCCCGTGAGCCGGCACGTGTACCCGGCTTCGCCGAAGTGCGCGACACCGTGCGGCGCGACTACCTCGAAGCCGCACGCGCGGCACGCAACGAACAGGCCTATGCAAAGCTGAAGCGCGGCTTCGTGATCGAGCGCCCGCAATGAGCAGGCTTACCCTTTTGCTCGTATTGCTGCGCGCCACGCTGGCAGTGCTTGCAATCGCGTTTACGGCGCCCGCATCGGCGCACGAGATTCGACCTGCATACCTGGAGATCACCGAAAACGCAGAGCACCGTTTCGATGCGCTCTGGAAGCAGCCAGCGCTCGGCACACTCGCGGTTCGTCTCGTCCCCGAAGTCTCGAATGGATTGCTCGCAGGACCGCCGAGCGAAGAAGGCACGACGAACACGTTCCTCGTGCGCCGCTGGCGCGATCGGCCACAAACGCGCGATTCGTTCGACGGCGCAGTGCTGCGCGTCGCCGGCCTTGAAAATACGATCACCGATGTGCTTGTCTGCGTCACCTTCGCCAACGGACAGACGATCCAGACGGTGCTCAAGCCGGACAATCCTTCGCTCACGATTCGCTTGCAAGGCGCGGGCAAGCTGGCCGTACCCACATACTTAGTGCTTGGCATCGAGCACATTCTCACCGGCTTCGATCACCTGAGCTTCGTGCTGGGGTTGCTGCTGCTCGTGAGAGGCAGTCGCAGGCTCTTCAAGACCATCACGGCATTCACGGTTGCACACAGCATCACGCTTGCCGCTGCCGCGCTTGGCTACGTGAATGTGAGCGCGCCCGTGATCGAATCGCTCGTGGCGCTCAGCATCGTGTTCGTGGCCGTGGAACTGGTCAGAAGTTATCGGGGTCGTGCAGGCCTCACCGCGCGCCATCCCTGGGTGATTGCATTCACGTTCGGCTTGCTGCATGGCTTTGCGTTCGCCGGATCGCTGGCAAACATCGGCTTGCCCGCACACAACATTCCCGGCGCACTGCTGCTGTTCAATCTGGGTGTGGAGATTGGCCAGTTGTTGTTCGTCACCGCAGTGCTCGCAGTTGTGCACGCAGCGCGCCGCCTGCACTGGCCTTTCGCTACCGGTTCACGCTGGGCGACGGCCTACGCCATTGGCGCGCTGGCTTCGTATTGGATGATCGAGCGCGTCCATGTGCTAGTTCCAGGTCCTGTCTGAATGCACCGGTATTCAGCTTCATAACAAACATGTTTCAAAACACGTCAGGAGTCCTCATGAGGTTAAATCGATGGATTGCGGTCGCTGTCGCGGGAGCCATGCTGACTGCCGCCGCCGAAGCCGCAGACGTACCGTCGGATCCGCAGCGCAACGCGTACTTCGGCGACCTGCATCTGCACACGAGTTACTCCTTCGATGCCTACATCCTGTTCGGCGCGAAGATCGATCCCGAAAGCGCTTATCGCTTCGGCCGCGGCGACCCCGTGAGCTACCTGGGCGACGATATCCACCGATCGTCCCCGCCCCTGGACTTCATGGCCGTGACCGATCATTCCGAGAACATCGGTGTGTTCAACACGCTGGAGGATCCGAACAGCCCGTTGTCGCGCAGCGAGATCGGCAAGGAGGTCAAAGCACAGGGTTCGGCCGTTTTCGGCAAACTCGCTAAAATCCAGACCGGCAGCGGCGGCAAAGGATTGCCCGGCGTAGATGTGAGCGAGAGCGCGCAGTCCGGCTGGCAGCGCGAGATCAAAGCGGCCAATCAGTACTACCAACCGGGCAAGTTCACTACCTTCATCGCTTATGAATGGACAGCGATGACCGATGGCGCCAATCTGCACCGCAACGTCATCTTCCGCGGCGACAAAGCGCCGAATCCGTTTACTTCCATCCACTCGACCAAGCCCGAGGATCTCTGGAACTTTCTCGAGATCATTCGCAAACAGGGTTACGAAGCGCTGGCGATTCCGCACAACTCGAATGCGAGCAACGGCCTGATGTTCGATTGGGTGGACAGTCGCGGGCGCCCCATCGATCAAGCGTATGCAGAGTTGCGCGCTGCGAACGAACCGCTGGTGGAAATCTCGCAGAACAAAGGCTCTTCAGATACCGCCCCGGCACTATCGCCCAACGACGAATTTGCGAACTTCGAGCGCTACGAGCACTTGCTGGTAGACGCGCGTGCACCGAGCAAACTGGAGGGCAGCTATGTACGCGATGCCTTCGGCCGCGGATTGGCGCTCAAGGAACGCACGGGCGCAAACCCTTTCAAGTACGGCGTCATCGGCGGCAGCGACTTTCACAACGGTCTGTCCGACGCAGCGGAGAATGCGTTTGTCGGGACGTTCGGCGCGATTGATCCCACGAAGAAGCTGCCCGACGTGGATCAGTTCATAAAGAGCTCCGGTAGCTGGCGTAAGGATCAGGGTCTGACTGATGCACAACTCGACTACTCGTTCTACGAGAACGGGTCCGGCAATCTCACCGGCGTGTGGGCAGAGCAGAACACACGCGAATCGATCTACGACGCGCTACGCCGCAAGGAGACCTTCGCCACCTCCGGCACGCGTCTGAAATTCCGCTTCTTCGGCAGCTGGGATCTGCCAGCCGACTTGCTCAAGCGCAAGGACTGGGTGACCGCCGCGTATCGCAGCGCCGTGCCGATGGGTGGCGATCTGCCTGCAAAGCCGGAGCCAGCGAGCGCACCAACGTTTGCTATCTGGGCCGTGAAAGACCCGAACGGCGCAAATCTGGATCGGCTGCAGGTCGTGAAGGTCTGGTTGGAGAATGGTAAGCACACGGAGAAGGTGTTCGATGTCGCGCTCTCGAACGGTCGCAAGGTCGATGCGAAGACGGGCAAAGCACCCGCCGTCGGCAACACGGTCGATCTCAAGACGGCGACCTACAAGAACTCGGTCGGGGCCACGTCGCTCGCCACGGTATGGCGCGATCCGCAGTTCGATGCCAATCGGCCCGCGGTGTATTACCTGCGCGTGCTCGAGATTCCGACGCCGCGCTGGTCGACAATTCTAGCGTTGAAACGTCATCAGCCTATACGAACGGACGTACCTGCAACACTGCAGGAGCGCGGCTGGTCCTCGCCGATCTGGTATACGCCCAGAGCGGAGAGAACGGCGAGCAAGGATGCTCATCCGACACTGCGGCAAGCTGGTCTCGAGGCGAGCGGTGGGTCAGGATTGCGCTGAGCCGCAGTGGTTGTCAGACGAAAGCGCGTTCTTAATCGTAGCGGCGATCGGCGTCGCTGACGCAACGATGTGTGGACAAAAGCCATCCGGCAGCTATTTAGCTGCCGCTACCACCTGAACGTGTCGTCCCGCGCACCTGCGTTAATCGCAAGCTGCTTGCCATGCAGTCTCGCTCTCCCTTGCACGGTCGCGAGCAAGGTTTCGCTGTGTCAGCGAGTCCAAATGTGCCGGAACTCTCGCGTCGAGGTGCAGTCCCGCGCACGCCCGGCGTCGACATCTTCAAGTCCCACGTGTGCGGCGTCTCGCAATGCTTGAGACGCGCTCTTTCAGGCCAGATACGATCTGGCCCAGCCGAGCCCGGCAGCGGTTTCCTGCGCCGGCTTGTATTCACACCCCACCCAACCGTCGTACCCGAGCGCGTCCAGGCGCTTGAGCAGCCACCCGTAGTTGATCTCACCTGTCCCCGGCTCGTTGCGTCCAGGATTGTCGGCCAGCTGTATGTGGCCGATACGCGGCAACAGGCGTTCGATGGTTCGGGCCAGGTCGCCCTCCATGATCTGCATGTGGTAGATGTCGTAGAGCAACTTCACGTTCGGCCGGTTCGCCGCATCCATCACTGCTAAGACGGCAGCGGTGGTGTCATAGAAATAGCCGGGTATGTCGACACGAGTATTGATGGGTTCGAGGACGATCGTGAGACCGCGTCCGGCGACCGCGTCAGCCGCCAGCCGCACATTCTCGATCAACGTATCGGTCCATGCGGTCCGGTCCGCGCCAGCGGCGATCTTTCCGGCCATGAGGTGCAAGGTGCGGCAGCCAGTCGCGTCCGCATACTCCAGCGCGCGATCGATACTCTCGCGGAACTCCGCTTTGCGGGCAGGATCCGCACCGAAGCCACGTTCACCGGCGGCCCAGTCACCCGGCGGCAAGTTGAACAGGGCCATGGTCAGCCCTAGAGCGCGCAGTCGCTCCTGAACCACCGTGGCCGGCGCGACGTACGGCGCCACGCACTCGACCGCCTTGAAGCCCGCGCGCGCGGCCGCGTCGAAGCGCTCGAGGAACGGCAGCTCGGTGAACATCATCGTGAGGTTGGCGGCAAGTCGTGTCATGTTGGTTTCCTAGGCGAGATCGACTGCGACGACTTCATGGATGACGACCTTAGGCACGTCGACCACCAATCGTCCGGCCTCACGTCGACTCTGCGGCGTTTGCCCCGACTCAAGCAGCCTCACACCAGTGACGCGCGCATGGGCGGGCAGGGCCATGCTCACGGTGAAGGCGCCGGTGGGGAGATTCTCTCGGTTGAAGCCAGTCATCATCATCGGATTCTGCAGGTTGACGAGATGCGCGGTCATCGAACCTGCTTGTCGCCAGCAGGCGAGATCGATCATGCCCGGCCCCTCTACGATCAGCGGTTGTGCTTCGTCGGCGGCCCATTCGATCGCGTTGCGGAGCACTTTCAAATGATCTTCCGCAAGGATGTCCCAGAAGGTCCGGTCGATGTTCGAGGGAAAATAGACAACGCGCCCCTTGCCCACCTGCCGCGCATAGACCGCCGGAATGTTCGTCGTCCATTTGTCCGTGAACACGCGCTCCATCGGCAGATCCGGATAGCTCGGCACCAGTGTCAGTGGCTGGGGTGCAGTGTCTCTCGGAGTGACCAGCACCTGCGAAATGGCAGCGATGATTCGCGGCGTATCGTCCAGCCCGCGGGTGAACGGGCCGGGCGTCGCCATGGTGATGTACGAATTCTGCACTCGCGGCAGCACTTTGCCACCGTAGTCGCAACCGAACAGGTCTGCCAGGCCGAAGTTGCTGCGTGGCGCACCCCATTCATCGTAGAGCGATGTCTCGTGCGTCGCGACGATCCGACCGCCCCGACTCACGTACCCTGCGATGCTGGCGCACTGCGCATCGGACATCGCCGCGACGTTGGGCAGGATGAGCACGCGAAAACGATCGATGGATGCGGGATCCAGTCCGCGATCGTCGACCATCTCGAAGGGAATCTTCGATTCCAGCAGTGCCTGGTAGAACCCGTTGAGCGCGTCCGTGACGATGGCGCCGCCGCCGTTGTGCTCAGGCCCGGCGTTTGCGGCTGCTCGCGCGTAGTAAGTGATCGACTGCGCCGAGCTGACGATGGCTACACGGGCCAGATTGCCCGTGTGTCGGAAGTACTTCTCATGGCGCTGATGCCATTGATAGAGCTCTTCGACGGGCTTGACCCAGCGCTTGTCGAAGGTCTCCGCCTTGAACTTGGCGTGCCAGGGTCGGAAGCCTTGGGCAATACCATCATGCACGTAGGCGACGATCTCGGCCGGTGACTGCACCGAATCCTTCCAGCGATGCTCGTCCTCGAAGCCGATGGTGAAAATGCCGGCCACCGGCTTGTCCTGCATCAGCATCCGCGCCTCTTTGGCGCTCTTGCCATTGCTCCAGCTCGGAGTCCCCGAGCGTCCCTGGCGGTCCGAGTAGATTGCCTTGATGGTGGTGCGCAGTCGGGCGGGATCCAACCGTCCCGTGGTTCCCGGCGTGAAGAAGGCGTTCGGACTGTATTTGCGAACGGTGTCGTCCCAGAGCTTGATCTGGGCAAAGCGCATTTCCTCGTCCCAGACGAGGTAGGCCTTGCGCGCGGGACTCGTGGGACTTTCCGACGCTGCCGGCACGTCGAAACCGGCGGCGGCGCGAAATTTCTCCTTGCAGTGCTGGCAATAGCAAACTCCCGCCGAGCCCGCCCAGCGGTTGCCGAAGATGGCATCGGGTTGATAGCCCAGCATGATTTCCGCAATGATCCGTGGTATCCAGTCGAAGGTCACGGGACCGTTGCCGCAGGACAGATACAGATCCGGCGCCGTGGGGTGGCGACGGGGAGAACCGTCGGCAGCTCGCGCTACCCAATCCGGATGGGCGGCGAAGCACTCTGCGGAGATGGCATGCGGATCGACGCGCGCCAGCACCTTCATGTTCAGCCTGCGTGCCCCGTTGATCATGTCGCCGAGTGGGTCGGTATCGCCCTGATACGGACTGCGCGTATGGAAAGGCACTTTCGTCGGATAGTAAGCCGTGACACCGCCCGCGCTCAGGCACGTCCCGTCGATCCGTGCGTGCTTCCAGTGATCGAACCAGAACTGCGGATCGAAATGCTGCGGATCGTCATCGGTGAACGCGACCTGCGACCAGCGCATCGGTTCCCGCTCCCAGCCGGGGCGAGTCGCAGGTGATGCGGCGAGCGCGGACCGCACGAATTTGTTAGACGCGCCGGCGGCGAGCAAGCTCGTCATCGCGATCGTCTTGAGCGCGGCGCGCCGGCTGAACAGGGTGTCGTTTACCATTTGAATCGGGCTCCCAGACCGAAGCTACGACCGATGGGATCGTAGAAGCCGGACGCGTTAGCGGCGCCCGCACGAGTGATCGTGCCCTCCGCCAACAGCGGTGGGTCCTTGTCGAGCAGGTTCTCGATTTTCGCGTACACCTGCAGATGATCGGTGAAATCGTATTGAGCGGAGGCGTCGAAGTAGAGATAGCCACCGTATTCGTTCTTGGAAATGTCGAGGGGGCCATAGGTATTGTCGTACTTGCCCTCGCCGATGTAATTGGCCAGCAGCCTCAACAGCAACGCGCCATTCTCGTAGCTCGCGGTCGTTGACGAGCGCCACTTGGGTGTCGCATTCGTGCCAGTGAGCTGCCCCGCCGTGTCCACGGACACGCCGTTCGATACGGTCACGAGTTCATCGACATAGGTCGCAACCGTGGCGAGCGTCAGGTTCCCGGACCAGGAAGAGGCAATGATGTCGAGCGGCATGCGGTAGGACAATTCGAAGTCCAGCCCACGCGTCTCGAGCGACTGCGCGTTGAATGAGAACGCCGAGACCTGAGTGATTGTGCCAAGCGAGTTGCGCACGATTGCCGCGCAGAACTGCGCGTTGCCCGCAGCGCAGCGATCGACCACTTCTTGCGCCTGGATCGTGCTGATCGCGTCGTCGAGCTGTATGTCGAAGGCGTCAATCGAGAACTGCAGACCTTCCAGGAAAGCCGGGCGGAACACAAAACCGCCGGTCAGGGTGTGAGCGCTCTCCGGCTTCAGATTCTTGTTGCCGCCTTGCAGGATATTGGTGACCACCGGCACGTTCGACGGCCTGTCGATGACATTCGTTCCGCCTCGCACGGTAGCTGCGGCAAACAGCTCATTGACCGTCGGTGAGCGGAAGTCCTTGGAATAGGTGGCGCGGAAGCGCAGCTGGTCGTTGAAGGCCCAGTTCAGGCCTGCTTTCCACACACTGGTGCTACCGCTCGTGCTGTAACTGACGTAACGGCCGGCGAGGTCCAGCGTGATGCTCTGTGCCAGCGTGGCGTCTTTGACCAGCGGCAGCGAGGACTCGGCGTAGAACTCGTTGACACTCTGCGAGCCCCGATACGCGGCGGAGCTCGCCTGGCGCCAGCCGTTGACCTGCGAGATCGGATCGGACTGGAAGTCGATGCTTTCATCGCGGTACTCGCCGCCGAACGCAAGGCCGATGGGACCGGCCCAGGTCGAACCGAGTTCACCGCTCGCGCCGATGTTGACATCGGTGCTGCGCGAGTACGCGTTGATCCACGAGGTGCCAGTGACATAGTTGACGGCCGCGGGCGACACAGAGTTCAGGCCGAACGGATTGGCAGCGACGCATCCATTGCCCGGTGCGCTCAGCGTCGAACGACAGATCGGTGTGCCGGCCGGTCCGATCACGGAGTCGAGCGCCGCTGTCCAGTTGGCATTGATGCGGTTGTGCAGGCTTTCATTGTCGTACAGGGCGTAGGTGTAGCTCAGCCCCGCGGTCCATGACCAGTCCGCCGGCAACGCGCCCTTCAGGCCAGCCGCCCCGCGCAAATAGGTATTCTCGGACGTGTTGTAGTTGATGCCCAGCTCGGGATTGAGCCGGCCCAAGGTGATGGTCTGCAAATTGTTCGCGACCATCGCATCTCGAATGTTGGTTGGCAGGAACGCATTGTCGCGACGAATCGTGATGTCCGCGTTGTTGTAGTTGTAGTTGTTGGTCTGCGACTGTGTGGCGCGTGCTGCCAGCAGATCGAGCCGGCCTTCCAGGCTCGGCGTGATGTCGTACGTGAGCCGCGAAAGCAGGTTGATGCGTTCGCCCGAAGACAGCAGTACTCCGAGATCCGGCTGGGTCATGAGGCCGTCACCGCCCTGCATCCAGATGGTGCTGACATTCCTGCCTTGCCGGAACGCGCTCTGCGCGCCGCCAGCACCGAACTGGATGTTCTTCAGTCCCCCGGCAGTGGTGATCACACCACCCAGTGTCATCTGCGAGAGTCGCACGTCGGGCACGATGAGCTGACGGAACTGGCCGTTGGTCGCTGTGTACGCGGAATTGGGGATCAGAGTGGTTCCGTTGCTGCCCCAGTCACGCGCGCCCTGATAGAGAATGTCCGGTCGATCGTAGTACGAGGCGGCCACCACGAGTTTGGCGCGGTCGTCCGCGAAGCGCGTGCCATAGAGCAGGCTGGCTGAATGGTTGTCCGCGTCGCCTTCACCGGATACGTTGTA
>Ga0157380_10000495_pt1 | contig 24048 bp, 27 predicted proteins | sample S35metaG_FD_119757 | JGI IMG/M metagenome (GOLD analysis project Ga0157380, IMG submission 119757) | Switchgrass rhizosphere microbial communities from Kellogg Biological Station, Michigan, USA - S3-5 metaG | ecosystem: Host-associated > Plants > Roots > Rhizosphere > Soil | place: USA...
GCAGGATTCCCGCGATCGTGGCGACGAACCAGGCGCCCTCATAGGGCAGGCCGAGATATTCGAAGAAGGCGGTCATCTGACTCTCCCCCTCCCTTTCGAGGGAGGGGTGTAGGGGTGGGTGCGCGCGTCTGCGCGCCAGAAGACTCTCGGCAGTTCGGACAGACGAAGTGCCTCAAGGGCATCGAGCCCTTTCGGCACTACCCCACCCTTACATCCCTCCCCTGAAGGGGAGGGAGATCTGGGGGTATGGACGCTCGCTCCGTTCACTCCGCCGCCTCCGCGAAATCCTGGCCGTGGATCAGTTCGGCCGAGCAGCGCTGCATGGTCGGGCTGGCGCGGCAGATGGCGTTGGTCAGGTAGAAGTCCTTGATCGGATAGCCGGCCATCGCGCCGGAGACCTTGGCGTCGAGCCTGGGCGGCGACCATTCGAAGGTCGCGAGCCCTTCCACCCCAAGCGCCGGAACGTCGGCGGCCATCTGGTCACGCAGCTGATCGAAGCTGTCGAACGGCAGCTTCTGGCCGAGCACCTCGGACAGCGCGCGCAGGATCGCCCAGTCCTCGCGGGCATCGCCCGGCGGGAAGACGGCGCGGTCGCTCCGCTGCACCCGGCCCTCGATGTTCACATAGGTGCCGGCCTTCTCGGTATAGGCGGCCGCCGGCAGGATCACATCCGCCTGGGCCGCGCCCTTGTCGCCATGATGGCCGATGAATATCTTGAAGCTGTTCGGGAAACGATCGTCGGCCACTTCGTCGGCGCCGAGCAGGAAGACCAGCTTCGGCTCCTTGGCGGCGATGGTCGCGATGCCGCCATCCTGCGCATAACCGAGCATCAGCCCCGCCATCCGGCTCGCCGAAAAATGCAGGACATTATAGCCGTTCCAATTTTCTTTTATGAGGCCAAGCGGCTTGACCAGCGCCAGCGTCGCGCCCTGAGCACCCGCGCCAAGCGCGCCACCGCCGACGATCACGGCCGGACGCTGCGCATCCTTGAAGGCGTCGGTGACGGCGGCGGGCAGTTTCCCGAGCAGGCCGAGATCATTGCCAAGCCACTCGACCTTGTAGGTGAGATCGACTTCGGGGCCGATGGCGAAGACCTTCGCACCCTTCTTGATCGCCTTGCGGATGCGCGTGTTGACCAGCGGCGCTTCCCAGCGGACGTTGGTGCCGACCAGCAGGATCGCATCCGCCGTCTCGATGCCAGCAATAGTCGTATTGAAATTGACCGCCGCGAGGTTGGACGTGTCATAGGCCAGCCCGGTCTGGCGGCCTTCGAGCAGCTCCGATCCCATCGCCTTCAAGAGCACCTTGGCCGCGTACATCGTCTCGGCATCGACCAGATCGCCCGCGATCGCGGCGACGCTTGATCCGGCCTTGACCTTCTTGATTGCCTCGAACGCCTCGGCCCAGCTTGCCTCGAGCAGCTTGCCCTTGCGGCGCACATAAGGCCGATCGAGGCGGCGGCGGACAAGGCCGTCGACGCAGTGCCGGGTCTTGTCGCTCGCCCACTCCTCGTTGACGTCCTCATTGATGCGCGGCAGCGCGCGCAGCACCTGACGGCCCCGGCTGTCGAGCCGGATGTTGGTGCCGACCGCGTCCATCACGTCGATCGCCAGCGTCTTCCTCAATTCCCACGGCCGCGCCTCATAGGCGTAAGGCTTCGAGGTGAGCGCGCCGACCGGGCAAAGATCGACGACATTGCCCGAAAGCTCGGACTGGATCGCGCCTTCCAGATAGGTGGTGATCTGCATGTTCTCGCCGCGATAGAGCGCGCCGATGTCGGGCACGCCCGCCACTTCCTCGGCGAAGCGCACGCAGCGGGTGCACTGGATGCAGCGGGTCATGATCGTCTTGACGATCGGGCCCATATATTTGTCGGTGACGGCGCGCTTGTTCTCCTGAAAGCGCGACTTGCCCCGCCCATAGGCGATCGACTGATCCTGCAGGTCGCATTCGCCGCCCTGATCGCAGATCGGGCAATCGAGCGGGTGGTTGATGAGCAGGAACTCCATCACCCCTTCCCGCGCCTTCTTGACCATCGGCGTGCTGGTGAACACCTCCTGCTTGTCAGCGGCGGGCAACGCGCAGCTCGCCTGCGGCTTGGGCGGCCCGGGCTTCACCTCGACGAGGCACATGCGGCAATTGCCGGCGATCGACAGCCGTTCATGATAGCAGAAGCGGGGGATTTCCTTCCCCGCCGCCTCACACGCCTGCAGCACGGTGGCGCCGGCGGGAACCTCGACCTCGATGCCATCGACGGTGAGCTTAGGCATTAGTGCGCCATCCCTTCCCGCTCGTCATTCCGGCGAAAGCCGGAACCCATACGCGCTGGTTCAACGATGGTGTGCGACTTCCCAGTTCCAAGCTTATGGGTCCCGACTTCCGTCGGGATGACGATGTGGTTTAAGGTCCGGGCACGATGCCCGGCCACGTCTACATCCTCGCCAGCCGCCGATACGGTACTCTCTACACCGGCGCCACCAGCGATTTGGCTCAGCGCGTCATTCAGCATCGTGATGGCCTCGTTCCCGGCTTCACCAAACAATACGGCGTCAAGCGTTTGGTTTACGTCGAGACTTTCGACGATATACGTGACGCCATCATCCGTGAAAAACGGATCAAGGAATGGAAGCGCGACTGGAAGATCGCATTGATTGAGCGGGAAAACCCCATGTGGGACGATCTCGCGACGGCAATGTTCGGATTGCCCCCAATGCCGCCCCGCCCCCGCCGTCATCCCGGCGAAGGCCGGGACCCAGACGCTCTGAATTGCAAACGGGACGGCTGACCCCGCGTCGTTGCGAGTATGGGTCCCGGCCTTCGCCGGGATGACGGCGCGGTACATCACTCCGCCGCCTCCATCATCGGGGCAGAGCCCTTGCGTTCATTGATCCGGCGTTCGATCTCGGGACGGAAATGGCGGATCAGGCCCTGGATCGGCCACGCCGCTGCGTCGCCGAGGGCGCAGATGGTGTGGCCTTCGACCTGCTTCGTGACATCCTCGAGGATGTCGATCTCGGAGATGTCGGCATCGCCGGTGCGCAAGCGTTCCATCACGCGCCACATCCAGCCGGTGCCTTCGCGGCAGGGGGTGCACTGGCCGCAGCTCTCATGCTTGTAGAAATAGCTGAGGCGGCTGATCGCGCGGACGATATCGGTGGATTTGTCCATCACGATCACCGCCGCCGTGCCGAGGCCCGACTTGAGATCGCGCAGGCCATCGAAATCCATCGGCGCGTCCATGATCTGCGCGGCGGGGACCAGCGGCACCGAGGAGCCGCCGGGGATCACCGCCAGCAGATTGTCCCACCCGCCGCGAATGCCGCCGGCATGGCGCTCGATCAGTTCGCGGAACGGGATGCTCATCGCTTCTTCCACGACGCAGGGCGTGTTCACATGGCCGCTGATCTGGAAGAGCTTGGTGCCCTTGTTGTTGTCGCGGCCGAACTGGTTGAACCAGACCGCCCCGCGCCGCAGGATCGTCGGTGCGACCGCGATGCTTTCGACATTGTTGACCGTGGTCGGGCAGCCATAAAGGCCCGCGCCCGCCGGGAAGGGCGGCTTGAGGCGCGGCTGGCCCTTCTTGCCTTCAAGGCTTTCGATCTGCGCGGTTTCCTCGCCGCAGATATAGGCCCCCGCCCCGCGATGGACGAAGACATCGAAATCATAGCCCGAGCCGCAGGCATTCTTGCCGAGGAAGCCCTTGGCATAAGCTTCGGCAACCGCCTCGAACAGCACCTTGGCTTCGAAGATGAATTCGCCGCGAATGTAGATATAGGCCGCCCGCGCGCGCATCGCATAGCCGGCGAGCAGCGCGCCTTCGATCAGCTTGTGCGGATCGTGGCGGATGATGTCGCGATCCTTGCAGGAGCCGGGCTCGGATTCGTCGGCGTTGATCAGCAGGAAGCTCGGCTTGCCGGGCTTAGGCTCCTTGGGCATGAAGCTCCACTTCATGCCGGTCGGGAAGCCGGCGCCGCCCCGCCCGCGCAGGTTGGACGCCTTGATCTCCTCGATAATCGTATCCTGGCCCTTGTCCATGAGGGCCTTGGTATTGTCCCAGTCGCCCCGCTTCATGGCGGCATCGATATTCCACGGCTGGTAGCCGTAGATATTGGTGAAGATGCGGTCTTTGTCAGCGAGCGCCATTACGATTGCCCTCCGCTCTCAAAACCGTTCGGTTCGAGCGAGGGTCGAGCGAAGTCGAGACCCGGTGTCGAGAACTCCGTCGCAGCGCTTCTCGACAGACGCTTCTCGGTTCTCGACAAGCTCGAACGCTCGAAGCTGCTCGAAGCGAACGGGACTGAGAAGACGGCCATCACCACTGCCCCCGATAATCGTGGTTCTCGGTCACCATCTCCTTGAGCGTGGTCGGCCCACCGACTGGCGCGCTGGTCTGGCGATCGATCTGCGGGCCCGGTTTGGGCGTCTCGCCCTTCGCCAGCGCATCGAGGATCGCTGCCGTCGTCTCGTAAGTCAGATCCTCGAAATTATCGTCGTTGATCTGGACCATCGGCGCATTGGCGCAGGTGCCCATGCACTCGACCTCGGTCAGCGTGAACAATCCGTCGGCGGTGGTATGGCCCTTGCTCAGCCCCTTGTCCTTGCAGGCCTGGAAAACATCGTCCGATCCGCGCAGCATGCAGGGCGTCGTGCCGCAGACCTGCACATGATAGCGGCCCACGGGTGCCAAGTTGAACATCGTGTAGAAGCTCGCGACCTCAAGCGCGCGGATGTACGGCATGTCGATCTGCTTCGCGACATATTCGATCACCGGGATCGGCAGCCAGCCCTGTGTGTTGGTCTCCGCGCCGACCTGACGCTGGGCGAGATCGAGCAGCGGCAGGATCGCCGAATGCTGGCGGCCCGGCGGATAGCGGCCGATGATCTCGACCTGCTTGGCGGCATTCTCCGCGGTCCACGCGAACGCACCCCAGCGCGCGCGGGTTTCGGCTTCGTCGGGAATATGCGCTGCGTCAGCCATTCAACGCATCCCGACCACGAGCGTCATCCCGACGAAAGTCGGGACCCATACCCTCAAACCTTCTGGTAAGATCGCTGCGTTGCGTGTCTGGGTCCCGGCTTCCGCCGGGATGACGAAGAAGTTGGAACGCCTCGGCATCAGTAAACCTGCTCGCAATTGCTTGACCCTTCCTCGGGGTCGGGCCGCGCCGTGCAGCGCATGATCACTTCATAGGTACCGCCGGGCAGCTTGCCCTGCAGATAGAGGACTTCGCTCCCCGCAGCCCCACCCCGGCCGGACACATAGGCCGCAGCCTTCAGATCGAAATCCGCCATGATGAGCTGGGTAAGGTTGAACCCTTCGGCCATTGCGGGACCCGACACAGCAAATGTTGCGAGCAAAAGAAGTTTTCTCACCGGTCGCACTCCCCGAACACGACGTCGATCGCGCCCAGCACGGCGGTGGTATCGGCCAGCATGTGGCCCTTCATCATGAAGTCCATCGCCTGGAGATGGCTGAACGCGGTCGGGCGGATCTTGCAGCGATAGGGCTTGTTGGTGCCGTCGGCGACCAGATAGACGCCGAATTCGCCCTTGGGGCTCTCGGTCGCGACATAGACCTCGCCGGCGGGGACGTGGAAGCCTTCGGTGTAGAGCTTGAAGTGATGGATCAGCGCTTCCATCGACTGCTTCATCTCGCCGCGTTTCGGCGGGACGACCTTGCGGTCGCTGCTGGCGATCGGGCCTTCGGGCATGTCGCGCAGGCACTGCTTCATGATCCGGGCGGACTGGCGGACCTCCTCGCAGCGGACCATGAAACGGTCATAGCAATCGCCGCGGGTGCCGACCGGCACGTCGAACTCCATCCGGTCATAAACCTCATAGGGCTGCGATTTGCGCAGATCCCACGGGATGCCGGAGCCGCGGATCATCGGGCCGGAGAAGCCCCAAGCGACCGCATCTTCCTTGGAGACGACCGCGATATCGACATTGCGCTGCTTGAAGATGCGGTTGTCGGCGACGAGGCTCAGCGCGTCCTCGAACAGGTACATCCGGTTATCGAGCCAGTCGGCGATGTCGGTCAGCAGTTTGAGCGGCACGTCCTGATGCACGCCGCCGGGGCGCAGATAAGCGTGATGCATGCGCGCGCCGGACATACGCTCGAAGAAATTGAGGCAATCCTCGCGCAGCTCGAAGAACCACAGGTTCGGCGTCATCGCGCCGACATCCATCACATGGCTGCCGAGGTTGAGCATGTGATTGCAGATGCGGGTCAGCTCGGCGAACAGCACGCGCAGATACTGCGCGCGCAGCGGCACTTCGAGATCGAGCAGCTTCTCGATCGCAAGCACATAGCTGTGCTCCATGCAGAGCGGCGAGCAATAATCGAGCCGGTCGAAATAGGGCAGCGCCTGCAGATAGGTCTTGTACTCGATCAGCTTCTCGGTGCCGCGATGGAGCAGGCCGACATGCGGATCGACCCGCTCGACGATCTCGCCGTCCAGCTCCATGACGAGACGCAACACGCCGTGCGCGGCCGGATGCTGCGGGCCGAAGTTGATCGTGTAATTGGCGATCGCGATGTCGCCCGCGCCCTTGGCTTCCTCAGGCGTGATGGTTTGGTAGGTGGAGGCCATTATGCGACGCCCTCAAAACCATCCGTCATCCCGGCGAACGCCGGGACCCAGACGCGCGAGGTCGCGCTCCTGCCGGAACCATGGAGGGTATGGGTCCCGGCCTTCGCCGGGATGACGAGGAAGGAATGCATCATTTCTTTCCCCCATCGCCGCCTGGATCGGCCTTGCCGACGCCGGTTTGGGCCGGAGATTCGGTGGTCTTCGGCGTCGGCGGGGGCGCATCGCCCTTCACTTCCGGCTTGGCCGGCGGCGCGGTTGTCGGCGAAGGCGCGCCCGGTGCGGTAGGCTGGGCCTTCTCGTCGCCGGGCAGGATATATTCGGCGCCTTCCCACGGGCTCATGAAATCGAAGCTGCGGAAATCCTGGGCGAGCTTCACGGGTTCGTAGACCACGCGCTTATGCTCTTCCGAATAGCGCAGCTCGACATAGCCGGTCAGCGGGAAATCCTTGCGCTGGGGATGGCCCTGGAAGCCATAGTCGGTGAGGATGCGGCGCAGATCGGCATTGCCCTCGAACAGCACGCCGTACATGTCGTAGACCTCGCGCTCCAGCCAGCCAGCGACCGGCCAGACACCCGTCACCGAGGGCACCGGCGTCGCCTCGTCGGTCGAAACATGGACGCAGATGCGATGGTTCTTGGTCAGCGACAGCAGGCAATAGACGACTTCGAACCGTTCGGGCCGTTCGGGATAATCGATGCCGACGATCTCCATCAGCTGCTGATAGGCGAGATCGTCTCTCAACGTCGTCATCACATCCACAAGCATATCGCGCCGCACATGGAGCGCGACCTCGCCGACGGGATCGACCGCCTCGATCAGGTGCGGCCCCAGAGCGGCCTTTGCCGCCTCAATGACGCCGTCATTGGAAGAAAAACGCGGTGCAGGGGACGGCATCAGCGCTCTACCGTCCCGACCCGGCGGATCTTCCGCTGCAATTGCATGATGCCGTAGAGCAGCGCCTCGGCGGTCGGCGGGCAGCCCGGCACATAGATGTCGATCGGCACGATCCGATCGCAACCGCGCACCACCGAATAGCTGTAATGATAATAGCCGCCGCCATTGGCGCAGCTGCCCATCGAGATCACATATTTGGGCTCGGACATCTGGTCGTAGACGCGACGCAGCGCCGGTGCCATCTTGTTGCACAGCGTGCCGGCGACGATCATCACATCCGACTGGCGCGGGCTCGCGCGCGGGGCGGCGCCGAAGCGCTCGAGATCATAGCGCGGCATGTTGACATGGATCATCTCGACCGCGCAGCAGGCCAGCCCGAAGGTCATCCACCACAAGGAGCCGGTGCGCGCCCACTGGAACAGCTCCTCGGTCGAGGTGACGAGGAAGCCCTTGTCCTGAACCTCGGTGCTCAAATCATCGAAGAAAGCCCGTGCGGGCGCGGTTCCCGGCGGCGGCGGTGCCTGGGTAAGCTCTACTCCCATTCGAGCGCGCCCTTCTTCCAGGCATAGGCAAAGCCGATGCCAAGTTCGACCAGGAAGATCATCATCGCCGCCCAGCCGGCAAAGCCGATTCCGCCCAGCGCAACCGCCCAAGGATAGAGGAATGCCGCCTCCAGATCGAAGACGATGAACAGGATCGCGACCAGATAGAAGCGCACGTCGAACTGGGCGCGGCTGTCCTCGAAGGCCGGGAAACCACACTCATATTCCGCCAGCTTGGCCGGGTTCGGCTGCGAGGTTCCAGTGAACTTCGCCGCAATCATCGGCAGCACCACGAAGGCGCCCGACAGCAGGAGCGCGACCCCGATGAACAGCAGGATCGGCAGATATTGCGACAGATCGACCAAGGGCTATCTCGCAGTTGCGAAAGAACAGGATTTGACCGGCTTGTAGGAGCGTGAAACGAGTCCCGCAAGGGCGTAGCCAAGCGAAATCGGCGAGGGCGTGCCCACTCTTGCGCGTGGGTTGATCGCTATATATTTGGAAATATAGCCATACCCCTCTGGAGGCCTGCATGCCGACCCGGCTCATCCCGTATCTTTCGCTGTTTTTTGCCGCTCTCGGAGCGAGCGCGGGTGCTGTCGCGGCGCCTGATGGGGCGGTGATGCTTGCCGCGGCAAGTCTTCAGGAGTCGCTGAGCGAAGCCGCTGATGCCTATGCCAAACGTGGGCATCCCAAGCCGGTGATCTCCTTCGCCGCATCGTCGGCGCTTGCACATCAGGTGGAGGCCGGCGCGCCCGCCGACATCTTCATCTCGGCGGACGAGCCCTGGATGGATTTCCTGGCAGGCAGGAAGCTGATCCGGGCTGAGAGCCGCAAATCCTTTCTCACGAACCGCCTGGTGCTGATCACGCCAGCAAACAAGCCGCTCAAAATCAGGATCGCGCCCGGTTTTCCGCTCGCCAGGGCGTTGGGAGACGGCCGCCTCGCCATGGCGGACCCGAGCTCGGTGCCCGCCGGCAAATATGGCAAGGCGGCGCTAAGCAAACTGGGCGTGTGGAGCGATGTTGAGCCGAAGGTGGCAGGTGCTGAAAATGTGCGAGCCGCGCTCCAACTGGTGGGCCGGGGAGAAGCGCGCGCGGGCATCGTCTATGAAACTGACGCCAAGGCGGCGAAGGACGTCAGGGTCGCCGGCACATTCCCGGAATCGACCCATGCGCCGATCACCTATCCGGTGGCGATCCTGGCCAGCTCGCAGAACCCGGAGGCGATCAGCTTCCGCGCCTTCCTGCTATCCGGCGCCGGGAAGGCGATCTTCCACAGATACGGGTTCGGGACGAAGTAGAGCAGCGCCTTCTCGTCGTCATTCCGGGGAAAGCCGGAACCTATAACTGCAATCTTTCGAAACGAGCGTTGCGCGTCTGGGTCCCGGCTTTCGCCGGGATGACGTTCCAAATGCGGCAAGGGTTCAGCCCCGCAGCGCCCCCGCCAGCAATTTGTGCAGCTTCGAATGAAGCACATCGTTGGCCGCCAGGACCTGCTGGCGCTCGATCGGCTTGTCGCCGCCACGATAGTCGGTGACGAAACCGCCCGCCTCGCGCACCAGCAGGATGCCGGCGGCCACGTCCCAGGGCTGCAGATTGCTTTCCCAGAAGGCATCGAAGCGGCCGGCGGCCACCCAGGCGAGATCGAGCGCGGCTGATCCGAAGCGGCGGATGCCCGCCACCTGCGGCCCGACCGCCTCGAAGATCGCGGTCCACTCCCTCGAATCGCCATGGCCGAGAAACGGCACGCCCGTCGCAACCAGCGCGTCCGGCAGATCGCGGCGCGCTGAGACCCGCAAACGTCGGTCCTGCTGCCAGGAGCCCCTGCCCCTTTCCGCCCAGAAGCTTTCGTCGGTGAGCGGCTGATAGACAAGGCCGTGGGTGATCTCGCCAGAGACGTCCTGCACGGCCAGCGAGATCGCGAAATGCGGGATGCCGTGGAGGAAGTTGGAGGTGCCGTCGAGCGGATCGATGATCCAGCGTGGCTTGGCGGGATCGCCTTCGATCTCGCCGCCTTCCTCCATCAGGAAGCCCCAGTCGGGCCGGGCCTTGCTGAGTTCCTCGTAAAGCGTCTGTTCGGCGCGCTTGTCGGCCATCGACACGAAGTCGGCGGGCCCCTTGCGGCTTACCTGCAGGTGCTGGACTTCGTTGAAGTCACGCCGCAGCCGCGGCGCTGCCTTGCGCGCGGCGCGTTCCATGACGGTAATCAGACCGGAATGGGAAACCATCGGCCTAGCGACCGCTTCCGTTCGCCTTTGGCGCTGGTTTTGCGGCAGACGGCTCCGGTATCGGTGCGCCGCAGACCCTGGCGATCACCATCACCGCCGTACTGGGATCGTCCGATTTGAGCTGCGTGTTCGCTGCAAAGGCCTTGCTCACGCGCGCCGAGATGTCGCCGAGAGGATGTTCGTAGAGGCAACCGAACAGCCCGCCCTTCATGGTATTCGGGATGTCGGGTGACTGAAGCGCACTCATGATCACGCTCAGGTAAAACTGCGCGGCCTTCAGCTCGGCCGGTCCCGGCTTGGCAGGCGGGGTAGGTGCAGGCGCGGCGTGCGCTGCCGTGGCCAAGCCGGCCAATGCCACAAGGAGGGACTTAATCGGCACGGCGGACATAAGCCTGTTCATAGACATCGACGACAATGCGGGTTCCCGCGCTGATATGCGGCGGCACCATCACCCGCACGCCATTGTCAAGCACCGCCGGCTTGTAGCTGGACGAGGCCGTCTGGCCCTTCACCACCGCATCGGCCTCGACGATCGTCGCCTCGATCTGATCGGGAAGCTGCACGCTGATCGCTTCCTCGTCGTAAAGCTCCATCACCACGTCCATGCCGTCCTGCAGGAAGGCGGCGGCATCGCCGAGCAGGTCGCGCGGCAGCGTGGTCTGATCGTAGGTTTCCTTGTCCATGAAGGTCAGTGTGTCGCCGTCGGCGAACAGGAACTGGAAATCCTTGGTGTCGAGCCGGACGCGCTCGACCGTCTCGGCGGAGCGGAAGCGGACATTGTTCTTGCGGCCGTCGCGCAGGTTCTTGAGCTCGACCTGCATATAGGCGCCGCCCTTGCCCGGCTGGGTGTGCTGGATCTTGACCGCGCGCCAGATGCCGCCTTCATATTCGATGATGTTGCCGGGACGGATGTCCACGCCGCTGATCTTCATGGTTCACCTTGCGTGATGGGAGAAAGAGCCGGTGCGGCCTTTAGCGGCGGCGACGCGCAGGGGCAAGCCGGGGATGGCGGGGCTTGGTATTCCTCATCTTGACGTCATGCCGGACCTGATCCGGTATCCCGCTGCCTTGGCCGAAAGAAGAAGCGGGATCCCGGATCAAGTCCGGGATGACGGGTGAGGATGTGAGGCCATTCCCGGTCCCGCCCGCTTCTGTTTGGCGGCAAGGCGGCGGGCGGTGCGCTTGCTGAGGATCGGTGGCGCGGGCGGATGGCGCAGGTCGCGCATTGCCGCCATGAAGGCGGGATCATCGCGCAGCGTGGTCGGCTCGACGAACATTCCGGTCTCCGGATCGATCGCCGAAGTTGACGAAGTTGGCGCAGAATCCGGTTCCGCGACAGATTCGGGCGCGGTTGACGAAGTTGACATGGAAGACGGTGCCGCCAAATCGTCATCCCGACGAATGTCGGGACCCAGACGCGCTGAGAACCCGTCTTTATGGAATGTCCCGTTTATGGGTCCCGGCTTTCGCCGGGATGACGGCAGAGGGTCGTGCCTTGGCTGCGCGCCATAATTCTCCCGATCGAGCGCTTTGAGCATGAACATCAGCAGCCGGTCATTGTGGCGGACGCGCGTGCCGACCTGCTCGCCCTTGTGGAAGACCGGCTCCTCGACCCCGTTGATCGCGCGATCGAAGGCGGTCTCGGCCAGCACCGCGACCGCCTGCCTCAGCCGGTCATCCCAAGCGGCGCGGAAAGCGGCGCCCGCCTCGTCCTCCCGGTTGCGCAGATTATAGATGGCCGTGCGCGACAGGCCGACCGCCTGCGCCGCCGCCGATATACTGCCGGTCGCCGCCAGCGCATCGAGAAACGCCGCCTGCCGCTCGGGCGTGAAGCCGTCGTGGCGCGGGGTTTCCGGGCGCGGGGTTGCGGGTGAAGACTGGGTCATGGGGTGCCTCCATCGTCTGGGGGCATGCTATTTATCGGATCGGATGGGGTGTAGGAAAATGGAAAATTGGTGGTGGGTTCGAGGGTGCAGCGCGGATACCAAAGATCGTCACCCCAGCGCAGGCTGGGGTCCATGTCTGCCATCAATTCGGATACCGTCGTCAATGGCAAGAGCCATGGATGCCAGCCTCCGCTGGCATGACGGCTATGGGGTGGATAGCCGACATTACGATGATATGTGGTGCATATGGATTTTTCTTTTGTTCTCGTCATTGGTCTGGCGGCGATCCTCATGTCTGCCTTGATGATCTTTTCGGAGGTAACTTCCCGGCGCAGCTCAAATTTTAGACTAGTCTTTTGTATCTCTTATTTTGCCGGCTTGGCTTTGATGCAACCGTGGCGGGTAACATCGGCTGAGGAAGTGGGCATGTCAGCGATGATGCTAATCTTCATCGCACTTTGGATAGCCATTGGCTGCATCATCGGCGGCGTCCCAACTGCACTCGCCATTTCAATCGTACGGTGGACAATCAGCGTTTTTAAAAAGCAAGCTTAGGCCCGGAATCGGGTCATCAACCGCCATTCGGTTGAAATAACGCCGCGAATTTCCGCACCGCCGCCGCCTCCCCCTCGGGATCATTCCACACCGCCCCCGACACCGCCAGAAAATCCGCGCCAGCCTCAATCAGCGGCTTCGCATTTTCCGCCGTAATCCCGCCGATGGCGACGCAGGGGATGCCGGTGATGGTGCGCCACCAGCCGAGCAGCGCGGGATCGGCGACATGCTTGGTTTCCTTGGTGGCGGTCGGGAAGAAGGCACCGAAGGCGACATAGTCGGCGCCTTGCTCGGCGGCTTCCATGGCGAGATGGCGGCTGTCGTGGCAGGTGACGCCGATCTGGGCGTCGCGGCCGAGCGCGGCGCGGGCGTCGGCGACGGTGCCGTCTTCCTGGCCGAGGTGGACGCCGTCCGCGCCGAGGCGCTTGGCAAGGCCGATGCTGTCGTTGACGATGAACGCGACGTCATGATCAGCGCATATCTTCTGGAGCGGCGGTGCGAGCGCGGCGATCTCATGATCGCTGATGCCCTTCAAGCGGAGCTGGAATGCCGCGACCGGGCCGGCGCCCAGCGCGGCGGCCAGGCGATCCGCGAAGCCTGCGTCGATCGCTGGCGGCGAGATCAGGTAGAGCTGGCAGGGCGGCCGGGGATCATCGCTTTCGAACCGGCTCGCGAAATCGGGATCGAGGCTAAGATCGTCTTCGTCGTCAGTCATCCGATTCCCTTAGCCTATCGCGCGGATATGGGAACCGCCTGTCAGCCCCTCTCCTTCAGGGGAGGGGTTGGGGTGGGGCAGTCGTGCTTGATGCGACCGACCGCCCAGATCGGAACCCCCACCCCCAACCCCTCCCCTGAAGGAGAGGGGCTTCGGATCGGGATCAGGCCGCCTTCTTGACCGAGGCGGTGTAGATCTCGTCGATCGCGCCGCCCAGCGAGGCGTCGAATTCGCTATCGCTCATCTGGTGGCGAAGATCCTCGAGCAGCGCGCGGCTGAAGCTGGCGATGACGCCCTTGTTCTTGGCCAGCTCGACGCAGGCTTCGGGACGCGCGAAACCGCCGGACAGCGCGACGACACGCAGCACGCGGGGGTGCGCGACCAGCGGATCGAACAGGCCCGGCTTGGCCGGCAGGCTGAGCTTGAGCATGACCTTGTCGGTCCCCGGCATCGCGTCCAGCGCCTTGAGGGTCTCTTCGAGCAGGATCTGGTCGGCCTCGGCGCGCTCCGGGCTCTTGATGTTCACCTCGGGCTCGATGATCGGAACCAGGCCGGCGGCGAGCACCTGCTGGCCGACCTCGAACTGCTGCCTGACGATCGCGGCGATGCCCTCGCGGTTGGCGAGGTTGATCACCGAGCGCTCCTTGGTGCCGAACACGCCAAGCGCCTTCGAGCGCTTGAGCAGCGTATCCAGCTCCGGCATCGGCTTCATCAGCTGGACGCCGTTCTTCTCGTCCTCAAGACCCTTGTCGATCTTGATGAAGGGGACGACGCCGCGCTCCTTGAGCACCTGCGGTACAGGCTTGCCGTCGATCGTGCCGTCCATCGTGCGCTCGAACAGGATCGCGCCGATCACCTTGTCGCCGGTGAAGGACGGCGCCGTGATGATCCGCGAGCGCATCTGGTGGATGAGGCCGAACATCTCCTCATCACCGGAATAAGCGCTTTCCTCGATGCCATAACCCTTGAGGGCCTTCGGGGTCGAGCCGCCGCTCTGGTCGAGCGCGGCGATGAAGCCCTTTCCGCCAGCGATCTTCGCGGTCATGTCCTGTTCGTTCATACGCCTAACTGTGCTCCCGTCGTTTGTTCGCAGGTGCGATATAACGCGATCGGCATATGCGCAACCTCGGTAACCCTAAAGATCGAGCCAGCGGCGGAGCGCGATATCGACCGTTTCGAGACTTGCCTTGTCAAGCCGACCGATGACATCGCCGATGGCCTCGACCGGATGCGTGAAAATCCAATCGACCTCGACCTCACTGGGCACACGCAATCCGTTTTCAGAGGTCGGCGACAGAAAAGGTCGCTGCCCGATGGCGCCGCGCAGTCGGGACGTTAACGGACACACCGTTATCTTTGCAGCGGTTTCGAGCGCGCTACTGCGCTGAACCACTACGCAAGGACGCGCCTTGCTGGCCGGCGATCCCGGTTCCTTGACCACGACAATATCCCCGCGTTTCATTGCGGCGGGCCGTCCGGTCCCCAGTCATATCCGCCGTCTTCGGCATCGAGCCAGCGCAGCCATGCGCTTGTGGCGTCGTTGGCGGCATGTTCGATGATCTGCTCGCGCTCCTGCGCATCGAGCGCCGCAGCATTGCGGATTTTATCGTCGATGTCCTCGCGTTCCAACCGTTCCAGAATCCAGTCGCGCGCGAGCACGCTCTTGGGACGGCCGGTCTCGCGCGCATAGCGTGAAAGCCTTGCTTCTGCGTCCGCGCCGAGCCTTATACCGAGCATCATCGCCTCCGTTTAACACGTTAAACATAACATGCGCGGAGGGTGGATTCAACCGAGCGCCTTGACCCCCGGCAGCTCGCGGCCTTCCATCCATTCAAGGAAGGCGCCGCCGGCGGTCGAGACGAAGGTGAAATCGTCGGCGACGCCGGCATGGTTGAGGGCCGCGACGGTATCGCCGCCGCCAGCGACCGAGACCAGCGATCCGCTCTGCGTCAGCGCCGCCGCCGTTTTCGCGAGCGCGACGGTGGCGGTGTCGAAGGGCGGGATTTCGAAGGCGCCCATCGGTCCGTTCCAGACCAGCGTCCTGCAGGTCTTGAGCGCATCGCCGAGCGCCTCGACCGCGGCCGGTCCGACATCGAGGATCATCTCGTCGGCGGCGACTTCGTGGACGTTGACGGTGCGGGTCGGCGGATTGGCCTTGAACTCCTTCGAGACGACCACGTCATAGGGGAGATGTACGGTACAGTTCGCCTTGTCCGCGGCGTCGAGGATTTCCAGCACGGTATCCTTCAGGTCATGCTCGCACAGCGACTTGCCGACATCGACCCCGCGCGCGGCGAGGAAGGTGTTGGCCATGCCGCCGCCGATGATCAGGTGATCGACCTTGCCCACCAGATGCTTGAGCACATCGAGCTTGGTCGAGACCTTGGCGCCGCCGACCACCGCCGCGACGGGATGCTCCGGCTTACCCAGCGCCTTTTCGAGTGCCTCCAGCTCGGCTTGCATCGATCGACCGGCAAAAGCGGGCAGCACGTGCGCGAGGCCTTCGGTCGAGGCATGGGCGCGGTGCGCGGCGGAAAAGGCGTCGTTGACATAGAGATCGCCAAGCGAGGCGAAGCGCTCGACCACCTTGGGGTCGTTCTTCTCCTCGCCGCCGAAGAAGCGGGTGTTCTCCAGCACCGCGATATCGCCGGGCTGGAGCGTGGCGACCGCCTCCTTGTCGCCTTCCCAATCGACGTAGCGCACCTCGCGGCCAAGCACATGCGCGAGCGGCTGGGTGACCTGCGCCAGCGAGAACTCAGCGCTCGGCACGCCCTTGGGCCGCCCGAAATGCGCCAGCACCAGCACGATCGCGCCCTTGTCGGCCAGTTCGGCGATCGTCGGCGCGGCGGCGCGCAGCCGGGTGTCGTCGGTCACCCTGGCGCCGTCCATCGGCACGTTGAGGTCTTCGCGAACAAGCACGCGCTTGCCGCACACATCGCCGATATCGTCGAGGGTCTTGAAGGTCATCACTTGTCCTTTCCTCCCCTCCCGCTTGCGGGAGGGCCGGGGGTGGGCAACCACCTCAAAAGGCAGCGTTAGGGGTGAGGCCGCGCCCACCCCTCACTCCCCTCCCGCCAGCGGGAGGGGAAGCCAGGTTAGAGGAACTTCGCCACGACTCCGGTCGTGTCGATCATGCGGTTCGAGAAGCCCCATTCATTGTCATACCAGCTCAGCACACGGACGAGCGTGCCATCGACAACGGCGGTCTCCAGGCTGTCGACGGTTGAGCTGCGCGGATCGCCGTTATAATCGATCGAGACCAGCGGTTCATCCGAATAGCCCAGCACGCCCTTCAGCGGGCCGCTCTCGGACGCCTTCTTGAGCAGGCCGTTGATCTCCTCGACGGTGGTCGCGCGGGCGGCGTCGAACTTGAGATCGACGACCGAGACGTTGGGAGTCGGCACGCGAACCGACGAGCCGTCCAGCTTGCCCTTCAATTCCGGCAGCACCTCGCCCACCGCGCGGGCGGCGCCGGTCGTGGTCGGGATCTGCGACAAGGCGGCGGCACGGGCCCGGCGCATATCCTTGTGAAGCTGGTCCAGCGTGTTCTGATCGTTGGTGTAGCTGTGGATCGTCGTCATGAAACCGCGCAGGATGCCGACGGATTCGTGCAGGACCTTGGCGAGCGGCGCGAGGCAGTTGGTGGTGCAGCTGGCGTTCGAAATGACGATGTCGTTGGCGGTCAGCGTTTCGTGATTGACGCCGAACACGATCGTCTTGTCGACGCCCGTCGCGGGCGCGGAGATGACGACGCGCTTGGCGCCGGCGGTGAGGTGCGCGCTGGCCTTGGCTTTATCAGCGAAGATGCCGGTGCATTCGAGCGCGATCTCCACGCCCAGATCCTTGTGCGGCAGATTGGCGGGATCGCGCTCGGCGGTGACCTTGATCCGCTTGCCGTTGACGACGAGGAAGTCGCCATCGACAGAGACATCGCCCGCGAAGTTGCCATGAACGCTGTCGCGCTTGAAAAGCAGCGCGTTGGATTTGGTGTCGCCCAAATCGTTGATCGCAACCAGTTCGAGATCATGATCGGTGCGCTGCAGGATCGCGCGGGCCACCAGCCGCCCGATACGTCCGAAACCGTTGATTGCTACCTTGGTGGCCATGATAATCTCCTTACTAATCAGTTCAGTGCGGCAAGGACCTGCGGCACGATCTTCTCGGCCGTAAGCCCGAAATGTTCATAAAGTTTTTCAGCGGGGCCCGAGGCGCCGAAGCTGTCGATCCCGAAGCGAAGCCCGGCGATGCCGACATAGCGTTCCCAGCCGATCGTCGTTCCCGCCTCGATCGAGACGCGCAGGACGTGGTGGGGCATGACATCATCGCGATATGCCGCCGGCTGCGCGTCAAAACGCGACCAGCTTGGCATCGAGACGACATCGGCGCCCACCCCAGCCGCTTCCAGTTGTTGGGCGACTTTCACCGCGATTTCGACCTCCGAGCCGCTGGCGATCAGCACGACCTTGCGTTCCGCCGCGGCCGCACGAAGGCGGTAGGCGCCCTTCGCGCTCAGATTCTCATCCGCCGTGGTGCGCAGCTGCGGCAGGTTCTGGCGGGTAAGCGCAAGCAGGCTCGGCCCGTCCGCGCGCTTCAGCGCCAGCTCCCAGCACTCGGCGGTCTCCACCACATCGGCAGGCCGATAGGTATCGAGATTGGGGATCACCCGGAGCGACATCATGTGCTCGATCGGCTGGTGGGTCGGGCCATCCTCACCCAGCCCGATCGAATCATGGGTCATGACGAAGATCGAGCGAATGCGCTGGAGCGCCGCCAGCCGGATCGCCGGCCGGCAATAATCCGAGAATACCAGGAAAGTGCCGCCATAGGGGATCACGCCGCCATGCAGCGCCATGCCGTTCATCGCCGCCGCCATGCCGAACTCGCGGATGCCGTAATAGACGTAGCGGCCGGCATAGTCGTCGGCCGTCAGCGGGCGCTGATCCTTGGTCTTGGTATTGTTCGATCCGGTAAGGTCGGCCGAACCGCCAATCGTCTCGGGAAGCAGGGCGTTGACGGCTCCCAGCGCCAGTTCGGACGCCTTGCGGGTCGCAACCTTCTGCGGATTGGCGAGCAACTCACCAATATAGTCCTTGAGCGAGAAGCCATCGGGCAGCGCGCCAGTCGCGCGGCGCTCGAATTCCGCCTTTTCCGAATGGCTTGAGAGACGCTGCTGCCATTCATCATGGGCGATGGCGCCCTTCTTGCCAAGATCGAGCCATGCACTCCTGATGTCGCCGGGGATCTCGAACGGGGGATAATCCCAGCCCAGCGTCACCCGCGCCGCCGCCACTTCATCCTTGCCGAGCGGCGAGCCATGCGTCGCCGAGGTGCCCTGCTTGTTTGGCGCGCCCTTGCCGATCAGCGTCCGGCAGGCGACGATCGACGGGCGGGGATCGGCCAGCGCCGCTTCCATCGCACGGGCAATATCGGCCGGATCGTGGCCGTCGCAGGAAACCGTATGCCAGCCGCTCGCCTCATAGCGTCCGAGCACATTCTCGCTCGACGAGAGATCGACCGCGCCATCGATGGTAATGCGGTTGTCGTCCCAGAGCACGATCAACCGGCCGAGCTTGAGATGCCCGGCCAGGCCCACCGCCTCGTGGTTGATGCCTTCCATCAGGCAGCCGTCGCCGGCCAGCACCCAGGTCTTGTGATCGACCAGCGCGTCGCCGAAGACGGCATTCAGATGCCGCTCGGCGATGGCCATGCCGACGGCGGTGGCGAGCCCGCTGCCGAGCGGGCCGGTGGTCGCCTCGACCCCGGCCAGCTCGAAATTCTCGGGGTGGCCCGCGCAGGGACTGCCGACCTGCCGGAAATTGCGGATGTCCTCGATCGTCGGCCGCGCATAGCCGGTCAGATGAAGCAGGCTGTAGATCAGCATCGATCCATGCCCGGCAGACAGCACGAAGCGATCACGATCAGCCCATTTCGGCGCGGCGGGATCGAACTTCAGATAGCGTGAGAACAGCACCGTCGCGACATCGGCCATTCCCATCGGCATGCCGGGGTGCCCGGAATTCGCCGCTTCAACCGCATCCATCGAAAGCGCGCGGATGGCATTTGCGAGATCGTTATGGCTGACGGTCATTAAAGGCCTTCTGATGGGGCGACTGGGCATGTGACGAATCGTCCGACCGATTCGATCGGCCGGAGAATGCCGCGCCATTTGTCGCCCGAACCCCGCAGCGTCAACCGCCGGGGCCAAATTGGGACAGCCCGGTTACTGATATGTTGCCGATTTCTGTTCACATGCTATGGTAAGAATGATGGCCAACGAACGCTTGAAATTCGCTATCGGGCGGCTGGACCGCGCCACGGCGCGGGTTGAGCGGCTTGTCGCCGAACATCGGCCCGGTGCCCCGTCTTCGGAGGCGGACAAGCGCCTTCATGAAAAGCATCAGCAATTGCGCGATCAAGTGCGGACGGCGATCAGCCGCATCGACACGCTGATCGCTTCCTCGGGTTGAACGGATGGCAGAAGTCACCCTCGAAATCGCTGGCCGCCCTTACACCGTCGGTTGCCGGGACGGCGAAGAGGCCCATCTTATCGGGCTCGGCAAGCTGGTGGACGCCAAGGCGCAGGACGCTGGCCGCGCGATGGGGGTGATGACCGAGAACCGCCAGTTGCTGGTCACTGCCCTGCTGCTTGCCGATGCGCTTAACGAGCGCACACCGGCGACGGCGGGCAACGGCGCCGTGCCCGACGATAGCGAAACCGCCGAAGCTGTGGAGCGTCTGGCCGAGCGCATGGAAAAGCTTGCCGCCATGCTTGAGACTGGCGGAGTGAACGCCTAGGTAGGGGTTGGCGGGTACTGCCCGATACGAGCCTCGCGAACATCCCTGAGGCTATTCATCATCCATGGGGGCTGTCCCTGAGCAGATCCTGGTCTGTCTTATATGGCTCCCACCTGACGTTACCGGCGTCAGAGGATATTCAGGCAAACGGTCTCATGGTGGTCCCGCCACCCGCCACCATCGCTGACGGACACCGCCGTGCCTTCAATTGAGAACAAGGATCAGGCGCGGCGAGAGCTGCGGGCGCGCAGACGTGCGTTCGTGAACGGCACCGGCATCGGCAGGCTCCGCATTCACGCGATCGTGATCTCCCGTATCACGATGGAAGCCGCCGGAAACGTCCGGAACATCGCCTGTTACCTTGCCAACGCGTTTGAAGTCGACGCGATGCCGATCGTGCAGCTTGCCTGCGCGAGCGGCCTGTCGACGGCCCTACCTCATATCTCCGAGCCCGGCGGGACGATGCGCTTTCTGAGCTGGCGCCCCGGCGACCGTCTGGTCACGGGGCCTTATGGCATTCCCCAGCCAGCAGGTTCGGCGGATGAGATCATACCGGATGCGATCGTCTCACCGCTGGTGGGCTTCGATCGCCAGGGAAACAGGCTGGGCCAGGGCGGCGGCTTTTACGACCGCGCATTTATGGCTTACCCATCCGCGAAACGCATAGGGCTCGCATGGTCCGTACAGGAAATCGCCACCCTTCCAGTTGATTCCTGGGATCAGCCACTCCATGCAGTCGTCACCGAACGTGAACGGATCGATTTTTGATGAAGCCCACCTGGCGCAAGCCCTTCGGCATGTTTCTGCTGCTCGCCCTGATCATGGTGTGGGCGGTCGCTGCGTCGCGCGCCATTGAACATTATCCCATCCTGAACCATCCGGTCGTCTATATCGTCACCGGAATCGTCTGGATCTGGATTTTCCCGATGAAGGCCCTGTTGCGCTGGATGGAAACCGGCGACTGGCGCCGATAGGGCGCAGGCGCCGCGCCTCAGGCCGGCAGTGAATCCTGTCGGTCCAGAGCGAGATGCCGCACCGGTCGCGAATCCCGGCTGACGATCTCCTGGAGCGGAAGCGCCGTCCCGCAAAACGCGCACTCGGCGGAAATGCGGCCGATATACCATTGGGTCTGACCGCAGCCCGGGCAGTGATTCACGGAATTGCGATGGTAAAGCGGCCGAAAACCCATTTCCCTCAGCCGCGACGGGAAAGAACGCTCATACACCACGGAACACGACATGCTGGTTCCCCTGCTGACCGGCCTGAAACGCTCCGCGCGGGATTCGTATCCCTCGGGAAACGATTTAGTCGCGCCAAGCGGAAAGGCCACGGCCCGGGTCCCTGCTCCGTCGTGCGGGGGCGGTGCAGAATAAGCTGAGCCCGGACTCGCCGTGGCCACCGCGAAAACGGACGGTTGCCGGTTGCTGCCGACGCATCCTCTCCTGCCGCATTTCACGGCACAAAGGAAACGCTTCATCGCAGAAACCGTTCCGGTGAAGGATTTTGACCTGACGATTTCTCGGCGGACCGCGCCGCAACCGGAAACCAGCCATTTTCACAAGAAATGGCGCGAGTGACGGGGCTCGAACCCGCGACCTCCGGCGTGACAGGCCGGCGCTCTAACCAACTGAGCTACACCCGCGTGGCGTTGCGGAGGCGGGACCTAGTGGAGGGTCGAATGGCTGTCAACAGCAGTCTGGCAACAACCATCTGCCCCCCTTACCCGGCGATCGGTTCTTCTTCGCCCGGCGTTTGCGTGAAGGTTCCTTCCTCGAACAGGAAGCCGGCGATGTCGGGCTTGCCGGCGGCATCGAGAACGGTTTTCACGATGATCAGGATCGGCACCGCCAGCAGAGCACCTGTAGTCCCCCACACCCAGCCCCAATAGCTGAGCGAAACGAGGATCAGCAGCGGGTTGATGGTGAGCCGCCGCCCGACCATCAGCGGCGTGAACGCGTTGGCCTCGATCAGGTGGATGGCAATGAAGATCAATGCCGGCACCATCGCGTACCAGGGATCGGCGAAGGTCATGAGCCCGCCCAGGGCGAGGAACACGACCGCGACCAACGGCCCGAGATAAGGAATATAGTTCAGGATCGCGACAAGACCGCCCCACATGACAGGGCTCGGCATGTCGACCCACCACAAGGCAAGCGTCACCAGACAGCCCACGCCCAGGTTGATCGCGGTGATGGTCGCCAGATAGGCGGAGGTCGCGTCCACCATCTCCTGGATGACGCGCGCCGTCGTCATCGCACTGGAGAAGCTGTGCCGGCTCGTGATCGTCCGCCGCCGCATCCGCGTCCAGCCGGACAGGAAAAAATAGATCACCAGCACCGCGAAAAACATCTGGATGATCGCGAACGGAGCCGAGGTCGTCACCAGATCAAGCAGCGAATTGGGCGATTCGAGCGTCACCCGTGCCTGATGGCTCACTGATGTCCGCTGAATCGCGGCGACGGTATCGTTGATGAACCGCTCCAGAGTCGAATAAATATCAAGGATCGGTCCCAGATTGTTGCGAACGCGGGAAATGCGCTCGGGCAGCAGCGCCAGCCAATCCGTGGCGGGCACAATGATCGCCGCAATCGCGATATTGGCGCCGATCAGGAACGTCATCACGCAGATCAGCGCGGCGATCTGCGACGGCACCCTGCGACGCTCAAGCCATTCGAGCAACGGCACCAGCGCGATCGCGATCACCATGGCGGCGGTCACCGGCAGGAAGAACGCGGCTCCCGCCTGCAACGCGAAAGGCAAGGCCAGCATCAGCCCGATGCCGAGCATCAGCGCGATCGCAGCCATCAGCCGCTCGCGCCGGTACGCGATCGGCATCATTATGGCTGCAACCTGATCCCCTACATCGGTTTGAACCGGCGACTCATCTCCCATGGCCACTTATTAGCACGCGGCCCTGGCCATGGCGCGCCTGGAATCGCCAGGATCATGATATGGGAGATCCATATTTGGGGCCTCACCTTACGTAATACCCACAGCTAATTGATCATGACAGCGAAGCTGGAGAATCGTCATTTTTGCGTAACAATCACTCGGCTCACCCCGTAACGGGATCGACTCGACGTAGTTTTATTGACTCCAACGCTCTCACAAAGGACAGCGCCTCGACTTTGCAGGTCGTTCGAGGCGCCCTGTCCTTTTTGAGTTCGATTGCCTCGTACCGACAAGACGTGATCGTCCGCCCGTGCCGCCGTTACGATTTCAAACGGTGCGGTGTGGCCGTTTGCGCATGTGATAGAGCGGTGAATGCGTCTTTCGTTTCGAAGCCTGTCGATCGGGCTGGGTGTGGCAGGAGCCGCGCTCGCCATGGTGGCACCAACGGGTTCTGGTCTGATCGCGGAGCCGGGTGCTCCCGTTAAGGTCGCGCCAGCATTGATCACGCCGGCGCTGGTCGCCGATCCGGCGATCGCCGCCGATCCAATGCTTCTGCTTTCGGACGATAGCGTCACCTTCAATTCCACTCCCGCCAGCGCCAAGCCGAAGGCGGAGGTTGCATCCATCGATCCCGAACTTGAATGCATGGCCAAGGTCGTGCGTCACGAAGCGGCCAACCAGTCCCGCCAGGGACAGCGCGCCGTCGCCGAGATCGTGATGAACCGGGTGCGGTCAGGTCGTTTTCCGTCGACGATATGCGATGTGGTCAACCAGCCGGGCCAGTTCTTCAACACCGCCAGCTACAATCCGCGTCGTGATACCGCGCAGTGGCAGACCGCAGTCGATGTCTCGCGCGAAGTAATGGCCGGCCAGGGCGACAATGTCGCCGCCGGTGCCTATTTTTATCACGCGGCCTACCAGGCTCCCAACCGCTTCTTCCGCGGC
>Ga0157380_10000497_pt1 | contig 24002 bp, 17 predicted proteins | sample S35metaG_FD_119757 | JGI IMG/M metagenome (GOLD analysis project Ga0157380, IMG submission 119757) | Switchgrass rhizosphere microbial communities from Kellogg Biological Station, Michigan, USA - S3-5 metaG | ecosystem: Host-associated > Plants > Roots > Rhizosphere > Soil | place: USA...
GCCCTTCGCCCTTTGCCCTTCGCCCTTCGCCCTTTGCCCTTCGCCCTTCGCCCTTTGCCCTTCGCCCTTTGCCCTTCGCCCTTTTCCCTTTGCCCTAGCCGCCGGTACGCGCGACGCTAATCACCACGGACTTGGACGCGGGAGTATTACTCTTCTCAGCGACGCTGCCAATCGGTACCAGCACATTCGCTTCCGGAAAGTAAGTTGCCGCACAACGGCGCGGTATGTCGTATGGCACCACCTGAAATTGAGCTGCCCGCCTCTCCTCACCTTCAAAATGGCTGACCAGATCCACCTGTTCACCTTCGCGTAGACCCTGCTCGCGAATGTCGTCGCGATTCATGAGAACGACGCGGCGGCCATTCCTTATTCCCCGGTACCGATCATTCAGACCGTAGATCGAAGTATTGAATTGATCATGACTGCGAATGGTCATCATCAGCAATTGCCCCGGCTGTAGTTTGTCCGGAGGCAGCTGATGAATCGTGAACAGTGCCTTGCCCGATTCAGTCTTGAAACTGCGATCACGAACTGCGTTCGGAAGATGAAAACCCCCGTTCATGCGGACACGCTCATTGTAGTTCTCGAAACCGGGTATGACTTTCTCAATCAAATCGCGAATGCGGTCGTAGTCAGCGATCAATCCAGACCAATCAATTGATGAGCGAGTTTCAAAAGTCGTTTCTGCCAGACGCGCCACGATCGCAGGTTCGCTGAGCAACTGTTCCGAGGCAGGCTCCAGGGATCCTCGCGAAGCCTGCACGATGGCCATCGAGTTTTCAGTACTCACAAACTGCGGCCCCGAGCCTTGTAGATCAATCTCCGTTCGTCCCAGGCAGGGAAGTATTAAGGCCTGTTTGCCGGTAACTAAATGGCCACGATTCAGCTTCGTTGAAACCTGGACAGTCAACCGGCAGCGCCGCAAAGCCTCAGCCGTGTACTCCGTATCGGGGGTGGCTGACAGAAAATTTCCTCCCAGGGCAAAAAAGACTTTAGCCTGACCATCATGCATTGCCTTGATTGAGTTCACGGTATCAAAACCATGGGCGCGCGGTGGTTCAAATTTCAGTTGCTCTTCAAGCCGTTGCAGAAAACTCTCTGTTGGTCGCTCGGTAATTCCCATGGTCCGATCGCCCTGCACATTACTGTGGCCTCGGACGGGACAGAGACCGGCCCCAGGTTTGCCGAGCTGACCCCGGAGCAACATCAAATTGACGATCTCCTGAATATTCGCGACCGCATTCTGATGTTGAGTGAGTCCCATGGCCCAGCAAAAGATTGTCCGATCTGATTCGATAAAGATGCGCGCCGCGGCCTCAATATCTTCTCTGGCGACGCCGCTTTGTTCGATCAAATCCGGCCAGGCCACATCACTCAAGGCATCGCGGAATTCCCAGAATTCTGAGGTGAAAGTTTGAATGAATTCATGATCGAGCACGCCACCCTCGATTTGGTCTTCTGCGAGAACATGCTTCATCATTGCCTTCAGCAGAGCGACGTCACCATTGATGCGAACCTGCAGAAACAAATCACTAAGGGAAGTGCCGGCCCCCAGAATATCCGCGACGTGTTGAGGATGTTTGAAGCGCGACATGCCCGTTTCCGGGAGGGGATTAATATGCACAATCTTGCAGCCATTGCGCTTGGCCTTTTGCAGCGCAGTAAGCATGCGTGGATGATTGGTTCCCGGATTTTGGCCGATGACGAATATCGCCTGGGCCAGATCAAAATCCTCCAGCAACACAGTTCCTTTGCCGACTCCTATGGTCTCGCTGAGCGCTGTGCCGCTTGATTCATGACACATGTTGGAACAGTCAGGCAGGTTGTTAGTCCCAAACTGTCGGACGAACAGTTGATAAAGAAAGGCGGCTTCGTTGCTCGTGCGACCGGAAGTGTAAAAGATCGCTTCGTTCGGGTAATTAAGAGAATTCAACTCGCTGGCAATCAGCTCAAAGGCCGCGTCCCACTTAATCGATTCATAATGAGTGGAGTTATCCCGAAGCAGCAAAGGTTCCGTCAGACGACCCTGCTGCTCCAACCAATAGTCGGATTGCTCAGAGAGATCTGCGACGCTCCATTGCTTGAAGAACTCTGCGGTTAACTTCTTTGTGGTCGCTTCGGCGGCTACATGTTTGGCGCCGTTCTCACAGAACTCAGCATGCGAGCGCTCTTTATCCGGCTCCGGCCAGGCGCAGCCAGGGCAATCGAAGCCGCCCATCTGATTCAGTTGCAGCAGCATTCGAGTTCCACGCACGGCGCCCATTTCCGACCAGGCGCTCTTCATTGCCTCGACTACGGCCGGCACTCCACCCGCAACTTTTTTGATGGGTTCGATCTGTACTGGAGCTGTTTCCCTGGGGGGCTGAGCTCGGACGATTTGATGAGATGTTTCTTCGCGGCCTGGCATCCTAAGACAACTGTTCAGTTGATGGAGCCATTCTAGTCGATGAGACTTGAATTGTAACGCAAGCCCAAAGCGACCTGGCCTAAGTTGTAACGCAAACTGTTAGTTTGCGAAGTTGAATGGCATTCAACGCTACCGCAAACTAACAGTTTGCGTTACAAAAGCTCTTTGCGGTGAGAACCGTTGTTGAGCACTCGCACATTATCGCCAACGATAAGCTTGCCTCCTCGCAGGACGCGCGCATAAACCCGCGAGTAACCCGGGTAGACCTTCTGCGAGATACGAGAAAAGTTCCGGTCGAGAAACGATTCAGCAATCGTCTTGCAGGGCACGGTGTAGTTAGTGATCTCGAGGCGCACGTCGTTTCCGAGTTCCGGCTGCACACCAGGTACCAGTGCTTCCCAATCAAGACCTGTGACCGTCACATTCTCCCCAACTGAACCTGGAAAGATTGGATGGCCTTCAGCTTGTAACTCGTGAATGCGTTCAAGTGAGAAGAGACAGACGGCGCGATGCGGACCGCCGTGGAACTCGGGAAAACGATGGCCATCACCAACGAGTCCGAGTTCCCCAACTTCGGCTTCGAGAACCGGAAGCTTAGGCACACCCCCGGGCGAAATGTTCAATTGATTAATTGTGGCCGGCACGACGCGATTCTATGCTATGGCTCAGCAGCCGGTAAACAATTTGACACCTCAAGCTAGATTCGCTACAAAGTTTCTCTCTTCTTTCAAGGGAACTCTCGCGAAATTCTGAGACTCCCAAAGGCCGGCAGCAAGTGTTACCAGGTTTGGGCGAGGTAAAACTCTATCCGCAGATGACGCAGATTTGAGAGCAAATCACGAAGAACTGTTCCACTCCGTAGTTGTCTATAAACATTTCACCCCTAACGAGGTGGAGCGTTCTTTGTGATTGGCTCTTACATTGTGCCATCTCGTAATCTGTGGATAGCGGCTTCCTCTTCCAGCCTTCCGTTGAACTACATAACGAATGATTCCACAACCGAGGTTGATGAAAATGACTCGACACTCCAGTTTGCGTTTAGTTACTTGTTCGCTATTCATCTTATTCATGGCCACTCTGGTCACGGCACAAACACAAATCAAGCCGGCGCGAAATCCGAATCAACCAATCGACGAGGAATACACGAAAAAGATTCGTGAATATACGACAGAGCCATTCTTTAATTCGCCATTGACAGACTATTTGCCGGCTTCGCCAACAGTACCCACGCCGAAAGCCGTGCTTGGTGATGTGGCGGGTGCGCCTGGCAAGCTTCCTTACGCGGAAGAGGTCTATTCCTACATGCGCATGCTCGAAAAAGCGTCACCCCGTGTGAAGGTCTATTCCATCGGGACGACGGAAGAGGGCCGCGAGATGATCGCCGTAGCCGTAGCCTCTGAAAAGCTACTCGCAAAGCTCGACGAGAATCGCGCTCGCCTCGCAAAACTTGCTGACCCGCGCACTATCAATCTCAACGACGACGAAGCCGACAAGCTGGTAGCCGAATCATTCCCCATCTATTACATCACCGGCACTATTCACTCGGTAGAGACCGGGGCTCCTACGGCTTTAATGGAATTGGCCTATCGCCTGGCCGTTGATGACAGCGCCTACGTCAAAAACATTCGCGACAATACGGTCGTGTTAATTACACCCGTGGTTGAAGTCGATGGTCGCAATCGCATGGTTGATGTGTACAAGTGGCACCTGGCCCATCCGAATGAGAATTGGCCGTCGTTGATTTATTGGGGCCACTACGTCGCCCACGATAATAACCGTGACGCCATCGGCCTTTCACTGAAACTAACGCGCAATGTTCTGAAGACCTACGTAGACTGGAAAGCACAAGTCATTCACGATCTGCACGAGTCTGTCCCTTATCTCTACGACAACACCATTGGCGATGGCCCTTACAACGCGTGGGTTGATCCGATTCTGACTGATGAGTGGCAAATGATTGGCTGGAACAATGTTTCAGAGATGACGAAGTTTGGCATGCCCGGTGTGTTCGCGCATGGCAACTTTGACACCTGGTCTCCTGGATACTTGATGTTCATCGCCGCCACTCATAACGGCATCAGCAGGCTATACGAGACTTTTGGAAATGGCGGAGCTGACACGGTCGAGCGCACGCTTTCGTCCGACGATTACCAACGCACCTGGTACAAACAGAATCCACCGCTGCCAAAAGCAAAATGGTCACAGCGAAACAACAACAACTATGAGCAGTCGGCTTTGCTGACCACGCTCTTTTATTTCAGCAACAACAGCAAGCTCTTCCTGAAGAACTTTTATTTGAAGAGCAAGCGGTCGATTGAGAAGCCCAAGAATGAAGGTCCGGCTGCTTATGTTCTACCAGCGAGCGATCCTCGCTTAGGAAACCAGGCAGAGTTACTCCGAACGCTGCAAGGACAAGGCTGTGAAATTCATCGAGCCACCGCTCCGTTCACCCTCCAGGTCAAGGCTTCGAAAAAGGAAGGCGGCGGCCCAAAACCTACAGCGTCGCCGGCGGCGTCAGCATCTCCGTCGCCGTCCAAAGATTCCAAGACCGAGTCTCGAGAGTTTCCGGCTGGTTCATACCTCGTTCGCATGAATCAGCCATACAGCCGCATCGCCGATGCTTTACTTGACTATCAATATTGGAGTCCCAACGATCCTCAGCAGGCTATTTATGACGATACTGCGTGGACCATGGGCGAGTTGGGCAACGTTGAAGTTGTGCGCGTGACTGATCTGAAGGCATTGACCGTGTCGGCAGATCTTGTGAAAGGCGATGTGGAAGCAGCGGGAGGAATCAACGGGACTGGTGATATTTATTTGATCAATCACAATGCCGACAACGGTCTCGTAACCTTGCGCTATATCCTCAGGGACGGTGCTACCGTCGAGGCGGCAGAAGAACCTTTCGAGGCCGCCGGACACAAATTCAACCGGGGCTCGTTCATCATCAGCAAAGCTTCAACGGATGAGTTGAAGAGACTAACTTCGGATCTTGGTATTCAAGCCTACGCCGTCGACGCAGCACCAAGCGTAAAGACTCACGCAGTCAAGACAGCTCGCGTTGCCATCATGCACACGTGGCTGAATACGCAGGATGAAGGTTGGTGGCGACTCGCCTTTGATCAATGGAAGGTGCCTTACGATTACATCAGCACGCAGGATGCAGCGAAGGATCCAAACCTGAAAGCTAAGTATGACGTTATTGTCTTAGCGCCGGTTGGACGCGGCACGGCAGCAATAATCTCCGGCTTGCCAATGTTCGGCAATCCCCTGCCCTGGAAAACAACGGACCTAACCCCGAACCTGGGCAAGATTGACTCGACTGACGACATGCGCCCGGGCCTCGGTTGGACGGGCTTGATGAACCTGCAAAAGTTCGTGCAGAGCGGCGGTGTCTTCATCACCGTCGACGACACCACCGACTTACCGGTCTCGACTGGATTGACTCCTGGCGTATCGATCGCGCGACCGAACCGCTTGAAAGCCATCGGCGATATTCTCCGGATGAAGACAGTCGATTCGGCTAGCCCGATTGCCTATGGTTACGGTGACTCGTTGGCGATGTATTGCATGAATGGTCCCATCTTCAACATCAGCAATACCGTAGGCGGACGTGGAGGTCGACAACGGCAGGGACCACGTGCAACCGGACGCGGCACCGCTGACGATCCGGACGTTGTTCAGGGCCGACCGCCGGTTGAGGTTGCGGAACTACCACGCAATGAAATCTGGGAAGCCGCCCCGATTTCCGATGAACAGCGGCGGAACAACGGCGGGATAATTCCGCCGGATCAACGACCGCGAGTGGTTCTGCGTTACGCTGACACCCGTGACTTGTTTGTTTCGGGATTGCTTGATGGTGGAGATGAAATTGCGCAACATCCGGCCGTGATAGACGCGCCGTATGGGTCTGGTCACGTGATTCTGTTTTCCACCAATCCGTTCTGGCGTGGACAGACAAAGGGCAGTTACTTTCTGGTATTTAATGCGATCCTGAACTTCGACAGCTTGAACGCAGGACGAAAACCGGCCGAAAAATAAAAAGTCCAGAAGCGATATCGCTCCGTCACTCGACACTTGTCCACAATCGTGGTCACCGTGCGAGGATTCGTGTACTCAGATGTAGACGGTACCTCAAGAATTTCCGAGTTAGCTTGACTGGATCAACCAATTCATATCACCGAACACCCAGCGGAATGATTCTTGCTCCTCTTAGATATCGTTGACTGAATGAGGTAGCAAGGTCGCTCACTAGGCTGCTACCAGCTCACGACCGGAAGACTTTCGCTTAGCTCTCACGCCCCCTTGCAGGCGAGTCCTCCCCTTCGAGTAGACAGCAGAGTGGCGCTATTCAGCTGTCCTACTGAGCGAAGATATTAATGCCCAAACTCTCTGGAGATTTATCATGACCCACCTTCTCTCAATGACCCTCGCGTTTCTTGTCCCGATGGTGCCGGCCTTCGTCTTATACCGGACTTTGCCATCAACTGCGGTAGTGTCCGGGCCGTTTAAGGGTCTGACAGTACAGCTATCGGGCGCCTTTGGCGGTTATTTTCTGTTGACACTAATCGCATTCGGCTATTTGGCTGCTCAACCCCGGCCCACGGCCACCGATGAGCTATGGGAAGTTAGCGGCAAGATTTCTGTTCCCAACGGTAGCCTGATGATGGATAGGGACCATCTAAGAGTCTCCCTGCAGCCTACCACTTATGACCTTAGCGGAGACGGATGTTTCAGTGTAAGACTCCCAGCAAAGCGTGACGCATCGGGAAAAGCCTGGTTTCCCAAGTTGGTGTTCGAAGCTCCTAATCTCGCAACCAGGACTATAGATCTCAATACCGGAAATTTTTCCTTCGGTCAGAAACTAAAACTCTCGACGGACCAGGAAAGGAAAGCCATCTCGTTGATTGAGGAGATTGAACTCAAATCATCGGGAGAACCCTATAAAACTAACGGTCGTGCGCCGGAATCAACGGCTCCCGTCAGTGTAGCCTCGGAGGTAGCCAATGTGCGTAACTAGCCACCAAATCATTAAGGTCTTTACTCGCTTCATCACAACGTTTTTTCTTCTCTCGGCGCTCACGGTTTCAGCGTTTGCGGCAACCGTAAGAGGCAAACTGCAAGACAGTCAGCAGCAGCCGAAAGGGTACGTAGCAGTCACTCTTTACAGCAGTAGAACAGGCCGATCCGCTGCGGTCTACACCGGTGCTGACGGAATGTATTACCTTCACGACGTACCGGCGGGTGAGTATTTCCTGGAAGTATGGCTCTATGCCAATCAACCGCCACTGACTTACAAAGTGACGATTACCGATCCGGGAACTGATATTCCACCCATTCAGCTTCCTTAGACTGGCATTGCTGTGTTCGCGGTGGCTGGAGGTAACTGACTCGGCGAGTAAATCACCCCGGAATCCAGATCTTGCTCGCCGATATTATTTCAGCTCCGGGAGCAAACTGAATGGGTGCGTGAGACTTGGTGAAGAACGCTAGTCCCTTATAGCTGGTGAGGTATTGGTAGTTTTTCGAAAAGAACCCGCCCTCGGAGTAGACGACTAGTGGCTTGTCAACCTTGCGGATGATATTGACGAAGTCCTCGGGCTCCACGCGACATATAACACCGCTGGCCTTGATGGCGTGGGCGATCGCGGCCGCAGCAGCTGCTCCTCCTCCATGAGCCAATCGAACACCTCCTATCCTAAAAACGTTCTTGGTTCTTAGTTCTTGGTTAATGTTCTTAACGTAGACCGCTAGTTGAACCGATCAATCCTTATCACACAAACTAAGACCAAAGATCTAAGACCTAAGATCGCTTTTACTTCGGCAACATTTCTGCCAATTCTTCGAATTGATCGTGAACAGCGCTGTATGAAACCTTGAGTTGTTCATCGCTTCCTGACTTCGCATCTGTGCGAAACTTCGCGAGCGCCGCGTTGAATTTGGCCAAGCCGGTTTTGAACTCCGCTTGCTTTTCGGCCTTGGTGCCTTTGGGGACACCTAACCTCACTATTCTCTTGCCCTGCTTTACCAGTTCGCCTGACCTCGTTCTAATCGTCGCAAAATCTCCTTTTGGAAGCGCGTCATGCTGCAGGTGGTGCAGCACCTCATGAAATTCGTTGTACTCCTTCACCGAAAATTCATGTTGCGGGTACGCTGCTAACGCGTAGACGCCGATTAGTAGAATTGCGATTGACGAAATGAAAACCAGCTGAAGTCGTTTCACAAAAAAATCCTCCTGACTATCTTTTCTAATCTGTTCTTGATCAATCCGTGGCTTGTTTCCGCCACACGATCGAGTAGCGCCACAATAAATGCTTGCGGATTTTTGCGCCAGGCAAAATGCCGGCACAGGTAGCCTTCACGTCGCTGACCGTCAGATAAGAATCATGCCGTCCATGTTCTTCCCAGGCCGCGCGTAACTCTCGATGGGGACGCAATCGACCACTACGAACGACTCGAATTCCGAGGCTCAATGGTAACGCCGCAAAGTGTCTCAGCATATCAAGCACGCCACGAGGCTGGTCGAGGTCGAGTACCAGCAGAATCCCGCCGGGCTTCAAAAGTGATTTTGCTTTTCTCAGGATCTCTGCAAACGGCAAATGGTGCAAAGTCGCAATCGAAGCGATGCAGTCGAATTGCTGTCCACCAAATTCCACCTTCATCACATCCGCGAGCTGATAATCGATATTTGGACAATCGCGGGATCGATCGCGAGCGATCCGAATCATCTCTGGAGACAGGTCGAGCGCGACGACTCTGCGCGATAGTTTGGCGAGGCGCCTTGAAAATTGACCGGCGCCGCAACCAATTTCAAGGCTGGTTTCGCTTGGCGACAGGTGGCTAATCAGGTAATCGTGATAAAGGCAGTTATGGTTCCACTCGCCCGCAGAGAGCAAAGCAATCCGATCGAAATCCGCTTGAATGGTCTCAGAAGATGTTGGCATCAACGTGTCGCCGAAGGACTAGCTGCGACGCATCTCATTCACACCCGGTTTCAACCGGGTGTTTAAGAGATCTAAGAAACTCTCAACCGTTTTAACGGTTTCTCAGCAATAAGGAGCGAAAACTGTTGAAACGGTTTAGGAGACCGAGTACCAATCGCTACCACCCCGGTTAAAACCGGGTGTGAATGAGAGGAGTGATTCCCTGTCACGTTGGTTCTTCGTTCGCGAATTGTTTCTGCGTGATTTCCGGGTCTTCATTCCGCAATCAGCATTCCGCAATCAGCAATCCTCTCACCTCTGCCATTCTCGTAAGCCTTCGACAACGCGCAGCATCTCTTCGCGTTTCTTCTCGAACATAGCAAAGGTAAAGATGATCATCGATCCTGTGACTATGCCGGCGACGTACCACAACCAGGTCCAGCCAAAGTTGTGTGACGCATAATAAATCATCGTCATGACCGCGAGTAACAGAAACACCGAACCAAGTAATAGAAAGGCCCGCACGCGAACGAGAATGCCGCCGAAAACTCCTGCCAACGAAAGCGCGGCAAGAATAAGAGGCAACCAGGGTGAGTTGGCGACGCCGTTGATAAAAATGTCAGCAGTCGATGATACATAGATTACGAGTAACGCCAGATAGCGAACGCCAATCATCTGATCTTCTGAAAACTCCGAGCGATTCATGTAAGCGGCAACCAGCACCGAGGCTGCGGCCGGGATCAACCACAGCTGTGGATGTTGCAGGAACCCATAATCGACAGTGCGATGCCACATGTACCAAAGCCCGCCGTTGCCCGCCAGGACCGCCAGCACTCCAAACAAAAATGACCGTCGCAAAATTGAGACTAACCCATAGAGGCCACCGACGATAAACAGCAACGCCGAATAATCAACCTCAGAGTTAGTCAACCAAAATCCAAGCACCGGTAGTAATGGAAGGAATACGCCGGTGCGCTCGATGGGATGCGCAAGCACCAGCAGTTCTCGGCGTCTTAAGATCTCACTCACCGTTACTCCGGCATACGCCAGGCCTACCACGACGAAGGGCCAGTAGCGCTCAAAGAAGCCGCTAAAGAGCCACGGCATCGTCAAGCGAACATGCATAAAGAACAAAGCGAGCAACGCCTCTGCCACGTAGACATAATTGCGGCGCCGGTTTTCAGGCAGGCCAAGCGGATCGTGTTTCGGTGAGACAGCAAACACTATCGAGATCACTGTAGCCGCGATTAGAGTAATGCCGGTCGTAACCAACGCCAGCGGTCTCACGCGCACGGCGCCAAATTCCATCTGGTAATAGACCTCGGTGCTGAGCGTGAACAAGAGCGCTAGGACGCCGGCCGATGCAAGCCAGGGAACGCACTCGCGGATTGCTGCGGTCCATTCGGGCTCGCGCTTTATGAGCTTGTCCAACTCGAGTCCGTAAAGGGCCATGAGTCCGAACATCTCTACCATCAGGATGACAGCTCGATTAAGCCAGGTTCCAGTAAGACCGGGTACCAGCCAGGACCAACCGAGCAGAATTCCTCCAATAACAAAGACTGCGAAGGCTGCCTTTCGCCAGGGTTGAGGTTTGTCTGCTGGAACGAGCAGGGACAGAGCCAACGCTTGAACGATGACCGCTACTGCAGCTGTGACGCGTAAAGTTCCTTCAAGAAAATACAGGTCAACATAGTAAGCGAGTCCGGCGATCACTATGATTAGCGCCGCAGTGAAGACTTGCAGCCATCTTAATTGCGTAGCATCAGGTTCCATTCGTGCCGGAATCTTGAGTTGCGCTGCGAAGCGAATCAATGTTTGCCGCTGTCGCCACAACAAACTACCGACAACTGTGTAGATGGCGAGCACAATTAGGGAAGTCCAAAGCAAATGTCGAGGCGACAACTCGGCTTGCCGCACAGCCATAGCCGCGCCGAGTAACCCAACGAGATACAGTCCAGCCACCGCATAACCCGCTCGTTTGTCCCACAGGCAGGCGAACATCAAAGCCGCCAGCGATAACACTGCAAGCCAACCAAGCGTAAAGGATAATTGGGCCGCCTGAATCCCACGGGCACCGTCGGCAAAGCTCACCAGAAGAACGAATGGCATCGAACTCAATGAACCGAGCGCCAAAAAGTGATGGATTAATACTTCGGCAGACTTGCTTTGAGAAGGCGACAGACGCGCCGCGCGAATATCCAACCACAACCATAGGATGCCGGCTAAACAACCCACCGCCACATTGAGACAAACCAAATCGAGTTGTGATGAAAACTGTTCTGGTGCGAAATTCCACCACCATATCGATGCTGCAGTGTTGAGAAGAAGAGCAGCCGCGAAAAGATAGGCCTGCCTCAGGGTTTGCCAATTCAAGGCGGCCGCCAGTGCACTCATTACCACCAGAGCGGCAATAGACCACGATGCTCCCATTGCGTCTGCCGGGGCTGCTCGCAAAGCAAGCAAGACAACGGCGACGCCTGCCAAAGTGGAGTACAGAGCGGTGTGCCCTTCCCACGCTGATGTGAACGAAAACCGTCGACCAAAAGTCCACGCAGGCATTGAGCGCAAGCTCCACATCAACCACGCAACCACAGCCCAACCAAACATGAGAACGTGGTATTGGCCCCAACCGCTGAATCCCAATCCGGTAGCAGTGAAGGTTACGAGACAAGCCAAACAGATCAACAATCCACACAACATATCCGCGCCGAGATCCTGGTCATAGGATCTCCAGAGCCAACCCACTGCGACAACAGAAAGCACGAATGCAAGCCAGGCATAGATTCCGCCGATCGCAGCGCAACCCGCGCCTACTTCACTCGGCCAGGCAATCAAATAAACGACGGCCGGCACTAATACCACCACCAAACCGGCGATTGCCATTCCGATCTGAGTCTTGAAGAGTATTGCTGCGTAATCCGTGCGCGGTGATTTCAGGTGCGGCTGCCAACGCCCGCGCAGACTTAGCCAAAGGATTCCATAGAGTGACGAGCTGATGACATTTAGTTGAATCACACGCACCAGCACTATGCGATTCATGTCTCCGTGCACGGCCACGACCGAGAGGAGAAACACCATGGTGACCGCCAGGTTGAAAAAGAATCCTGCCGAGAACGCATAACTCACCAATCGTTCAACTACGGCATAGGCAATCAACACGAGACCGACAAGTACAACCGGAAGGCTGTAAGAGAGCGTATCGCCCAGCGCGAAAAAGATGCCCGCGCCGGGACCATGGGTGGGCATGTAATAGATCGCCCGCAGAGCCGGATAAGCTGTCAGAAGCAGCAGCGGAATCAGCGTCGTAACGAGGAGCAAGACACGAAGATTGCGCAAAGTCGGATAAACTTTAGTTTGTCCATTACCCGTGAATCCCAGTTGCTGCCCAGAAAACATCCACCTAAAGTTAGCGCTACCCCGCAACCACACTGGAACCGATGCTGCTACGAGAAACAACGCCGCGAACCAACGCCAGGCCGATGCCGTAGCTATTTGATTTTCCCAAAGACCTGCCAGCAGCGGACTCATCAATGTCAACGCTGCTACAGCTCCCAACAGATAAATTTCCCGCTTGCGCTGGCGCAGGTTCGCCAACATCGCCACAACCAACAAGCCAAGCAAAATCCACGAGCCGAGTCCGAGCGCCAGTTGATGCGGAAAGCCAACGATGTCCCACGTAGGCGTTGCAGCACCGCGAGTGGTTAACTCTTGCTTGACTCCCGAGAAAGCTCCGTAGAAAACAAGCAGCGAGAATCCGCCGAGCAAGATCCACGTTACCAGGCGGTCGAAGGCGAACCGTCCAGTCAGTAATCTTGCCGCGGACGCAGTCCAGCTTTCGCTCGCGGCAGCGACTTCGTCGGTCTGGTACCGCTCGGTGACAAAACGCAAAGCCACCCAGATTAAGCTCAACAGGACCAACGCTGTTCCTTGAATTTGTAACGCAACGGGATGCAAAAATGCATCAGGCAGATACGCGTACCATTCGTACTGCTGGAGTGTGGCTTTGATGGCTAGTATTACCGCGGCTGTCAGCGCGATTTGAACAACTGTGAGCAGAGAACGTTTGCGATTAAGCCAAAGCGAGACCAGCCAAACGCCCGCGAGCCAGAACATCCGCTCAGCCTGCATTGCAGTCGTTTCCCACTCATTCGCCTGCACCAGAGACAACAACGCGAAGACAGACGTGATCAGCGCCGCTTGACTTAAAGGACGCTCAAGCGCTCTCGCGCGAAGACCAGTTATTTGAGAAACGAGGATCGCAGCTACTGCACATACGGCCGCGTGAAACAGGAAGGCGGTTTGCCACGGGAAGTCGAAACCCAACCACGGACCAATCGCATGAGACGCGGCCACCAGAAAGAGGAACGAGCCCACCCAACCGAAAACTCTCGACCCTTTCCGGAAAGCCAGAAAGAAGGCGCCAATCGCATAGAACAAATAGCAGAGCCAAATAAAGTGGGGATCTCCAGGGATGTTGTAACCATATTTGGTGAGCAAGAGCAGACTGATGCCGGCCACAACACAGGCCGAGGTCAGGTACCAAAAGCTGTCCTTGGCTCGTTGCTTTTTCTCAAGCAGGATCGAAGCAATCACAAAGGGAATGAACAGAAATAGGAGCGCCTGACCGCTGCTACCACGCGCCATAACATCAAGCAGCGACACGACACGCAGGTTTTGCCACGGAAGGTTTCCTCCCACAACATGCGTTACAACAAGAAAAGCCAACGAGAAACACAATGCAGCGAGAAAGTGGGCAACTGGCAGTTCAAGTAGTACGGCGATGGTGACGAGGACCGCAAAGTTCAGCAACGCCGCCGGAACCACGCTGGCCGGATTGGGCCAAGCCAGAATCATTCCCAGGATTACAACCAAAGTCCCGAGCAGCGCTATGCTCGTACCAGCTACCCGCGATGCAACCAGCTCTTTCGCAGTGACGCGTTTCCAGAGAAGAGTTCCACTGAAGAGCAGAGGTATACCGCCCAACGAGACGAGCGGCGCCAGGTACATCATGCTCATCGAGATTGGGCCGCTCTTGTAGAGCAGCAGACCGAATGGCAGGACAGCCGCGAATGTCAGCGCGCCAAGCGAAACGAACATGGCGATGGTTTCCGCCTCATCGATCTGACGATCCTCGAGTGCGATCCAAAGCATCCACGCGACGGCAGCCACATAACAGAGGATCGGAAACGCCCCGAGCGCCAACATTAATTCAGGGGAATTGTCTGACAGAGCGAAGTGCCGAATTAATAACTGACCTACTGAAGACCCCAAGACACCGGCTGCCAGGAGATGTGGCCACTTGGGCGTGATCACCCGCCCCGCGAAGTACACCAGACAAAGGAAAAGAGCGGGAGCTATTAACTCGCTCGCAATCACCAGCGAACCTTGCGGCAACGAACTGCCCGACACCGCAGCGATGGCCAGGAAGTTTAGCGGTACGAGTAACGTGGCTATCGTGAGAATGCCTCGACTGGTGGTGGGCAGTTTCCAGCGATGTTCAGTATACAAACCGACGCCGAACAACGCAGCTGTCACAGTGGTGAAGATTAGAAATTTGAGAACCGGTATGGCTGAAATCTGCGCCCACAAACTCACAACCAACGCAGTGGAACAACCAATTATCAGAAGCCCGCCAATAATTTCACCCCAGCGAATATTGCTCTCTTCCATAAAGGCGGTGAGCACCTCGCTGAAAGAGCGTCTGGGTTGAGGCGGTGGCGGTGGCGGCTCTTCACGGGATTCGGCTTGCCAAATTGGAACGCTGGTTGAGATCTGAGTTTCGCGAGCGATGATCTGTTCGACGCGTGGTTGCGGATCCTTGCCGCCATCGACGAGTGCAGTCGTGCTGGTAATTACTTATGAAACGGTAACGACTGAAGGAGGAGGTGCAGGTTCTTGGACGACTTCTGGTGGTGTCACCACTGAGGGAGGTTGCGACTTAGGTTCCACCGCGACGGTTGGGGGAGTGACCCCTTGTCGATTATCAAGCCGGCTTCGCTCAGCTTCCAATCGAACTCGCAGGCTCTCATAAGTCGCCTCGTCAATCGCGCCTGAGCGGAAGAATCTTTTTAGCTGTCGTTCGGTCGCTGCCAAGTCCTTAAGGAGCTCAGCTACTATGTCGGTTGGCTGTTTGCCACCACACTTCGCGCAGTACGTGTTTTGCGGTGAGATGTTGGCCTTGCAATGAACGCAGCGCGGGCCTTCTTCCTTTTGAGTTTCCGGATTTACGGTTCTGACGATGAAACGAAAAATCCCGCGCCATATGACCCAGCTGATATGACCGGCAACTGTAATTATCGCCAGGATGAAAGCCAGGAACAGGAGAATTTCCATAAGCTAACCTTCGTTTGCCACCGCGTTTCCCATGTTATCTCGCGCCTAAACTGCCGGCGCAATACCCATGGAGCAAACGCCGCGCCGCGGTCCCTGTAGCATAGACTTAGTCTGTGCCTTTCTTGCCGAAGTAATCAGCGGTTGTGTTAATCTCTCGAACTCTCAGATGGATTCTTCAACCGTTTTCGATGCCATTTTTGCTTCGGGTCGTGAATCGCAGACTGCAATTATCTGCGACCAACGGGAAATAACCTACGGCCAACTCCGCGCCGAAACCATCGCCACCGCCGAAGCCTTACTGGCTCTGGGAATCGCCTCCGGTGAACGCGTGGCGGTTTTGCTCAATGATTCTCCTGAATTTGTCAGTTCTTTCATAGCTATTCACTCTCTTGGCGCTATAGCGGTTCCGGTAAACATGGCCCTGAGCCAGGGCGATCAACTAACCATTCTGAACGATGCAGCAGCCAGGATCTTGATCCTGGAAGCGGCACTCTGCAACACACTCCTGACAGACGCAAGGAATAAATTGCAGTCGGTCCATCATGTGCTGGTTGTACGTCGAGAGAACCACCTGGCCGTTCCTCCAATCGCGGGCATTAACATTCTCAGTCTCGACGAGGCGCCGCGCCAAACTCTTCCTCAGAACTTCCCTGCCCAGCCGACGCCCGACACACCCGCATTCATCCTCTACACTTCCGGTAGCACCGGAGAACCAAAGGGCGCGGTCCACTGCCAATCGGATGTTTTCTACATCAACCAGGCCTTTTGCAAACAAGTGTTGGATCCGCGGCCAGGCGAACGGTTCTTTTCTTCATCACGCTTACCCTTCGCTTACGGGCTGGGGAATTGCCTTTCGTTTCCTCTTTTGAATGGATGCACGTCGGTTCTTTGTCTCGACAAGCCGACTCCGGAAGTTATCAGTCGCATCTTTCAGAACTATAAACCAACAATCTTTTTTGCGGTTCCGGTTATCTACAAGCTGCTTCTGGAATTCCATAACCACACGAAGCTTGATTGCTCGAGTTTGCGACTTTGCATTTCCGCCGGAGAAGCTCTGCCGCCAAATCTTGGTGAAAGCTGGCAGGAGACATTTGGAATAGAAGTGCTCGATGGCATCGGCTCTACCGAGATGCTGCACATGTGGATGTCTAATCTTCCGGGCGCGGTGCGCTACGGAAGCAGCGGAAAACTATTGGACATGTACGAAGCTCGGTTATTAGATCAGCTAGGCAAGCCAACCGCATCAGGCGAAGCGGGCAATCTTTGGATCAAAGGCGCCAGCGCAGCCCGGGGTTACTGGAACAAGCCGGAGATCACGGCTAACACTTTTGTCGATGGCTGGGTACGGACCGGGGATCTCTATCGCTGCGACGATGAAGGCTTTTGGTTTCACATGGGTCGCAGCGACGACTGTTTCAAATCCAGCGGGCAGTGGGTTTCGCCAGTTGAAGTTGAGGCGGTGGTGCTGCGCCACGCCGATGTTCACGCCGCTGCAGTCGTGGAAGACTTCGATCAAAGTGGCTTACCCGGCCCAACTGCCATCGTCGTACTTACAAGCCCTAATACCGAGGTTGCGAGAGTTGAAAAAGAACTGAAGCAAAGGTCGGATGAATCCCTGCCCCGGTTCAAGCGGCCTCGCAAGTACATTTTTGTTACTGAGTTGCCTTACACTGCGACAGGAAAGATTCAAAGATTCAAGCTGCGCGAGCAGTTGCGAAGATCGCAGGCATAACCGCTCTTCATCCCGTAGGGATGTAATGTTTATAGACAGAAGACTCCCACAGAATTTTCATCGCTCCAGCGGAGCGAGACAAAGCAAATCGGAATCATTGCGCTCCGCTGGAGCGTGGGTGATAGGTAAACGTAGCTTGGCTATAAACATTCGGCTCCTACGGAGCGAGCAATATGGGGTTTGCGGACTAGGCCGCGCTGCGGATAATGCTTTATACCTATGAAAAGTCTCCAGGAAACATACGCGCCAAACAACGCGTGCTTTGGGTGCGGTCCAGCGAATGACAAGGGTCTCCACATCCGGAGTTTTCCGCAAGGCGACGAAGTAGTAGCTGACTTTGAACCCGAGCCGTGGCAGGAAGCCTTCACGGGCATGCTGAACGGCGGCATCATCGGGACACTACTTGATTGCCATCTCAATTGGACGGCCACTTATGCATTAATGAAGCGCGACGGCAGCGACCGCCCGCCTTGCACAGTGACTGCAGATTATGCGATCAAGTTACTGCGACCGACGCCGACGAATACGACGCTGCACATGAAGGCTCGCGTGATTGAAATGAAGGACAATCGTGCGATCGTGGAAGGTGAGCTGATCGCGAACGACAAAGTTACCGCGACCTGTCGAGGTACCTTCGTGGCTGTAAAGGAAGGCCACCCCGCGTATCATCGCTGGTAGATTCTTTGCGCCTAAGGTCCAACGCCGAAGGCGTTCGCGAATTTGAGCCTGGGGTGGTTTCAACCCCAGGAAGGAAATGCCCTTTGTACCTCAAACACCGAAGGTGTTGGCTAACCGGCAAGATTCAACGAGTTTCGCCAACACTTTCAGTGTTAGATGGTCAATTCAAATTTGTTACCTGGGGTTGCAACAACCCCAGGCTCAAATTCGCGAACGCCTTCGGCGTTTGAAAAGCACCAAAGCAAAACAACAGTCGAAATGACTAACTTAATTCATCGTCCACGCCGGTTGCGCCGAACTGAAGCCCTTCGCTCCCTCGTTCGGGAAACGCGCCTTGCCCGCGAAGACTTCATACTCCCGCTGTTCGCCTGTCCCGGCGAAAACGTTCGTCGAGAAATCCCATCGATGCCTGGAGTTCATAACCTTTCCGTTAACGAAATCACTCGTGACGCAGTTGCGGCTTATGAGATCGGAGTGCGTGGGGTAATTCTTTTTGGCTTGCCTGAATCAAAAGACGAACTTGCCACTGGCGCCTACATCGAAAACGGCATCGTCCAACAGGCCATTCGGTCTATCAAGCGGGAAGTTCCTGAATTGGTGGTAATCGCTGACACTTGTCTCTGCGAATACACGTCGCACGGACATTGCGGCGTAGTTCGCAACGGCGAAGTGATGAACGACGACTCTCTCGAACTGTTGGCGCGTACGGCGGTGAGCCAGGCTCAGGCCGGTGCTGACATGGTGGCGCCTTCCGCCATGATGGATGGCCAGGTCGGAGCGATTCGGCGCGCGCTCGATCAAGCTGAGCTGGATCAGGTTCCAATCATGTCGTACGCCGTGAAATATGCTTCGGGATTCTATGGCCCTTTCCGCGAAGCAGCAGACAGCGCGCCTGCGTTTGGTGATCGTCGCGCCTATCAAATGGATCCGCCAAACTTGCGTGAGGCGATCAGAGAAGCCGAACTTGACGTGGCTGAGGGCGCTGACATTCTCATGGTAAAACCCGCGACTGTATTTCTCGATGTTTTGAAAGCTGTTCGTGACCGCTTCAACTTACCGATGGCGGCCTACCATGTTTCCGGCGAGTATGCGTTGATCAAAGCTGCCGCTCAGAATGGCTGGATTGATGAGAAACGCGTGATGATGGAAACTTTGACAAGCATCAAGCGCGCGGGCGCCGATATCATTCTCACGTACTACGCTAGAGAAGCTGTACAAGCATTAAGCTAGACCGATCTCTACAGGTGTTCAGAGTTCAAACTTTAGTTTGGCTTTCAAAACGAGCAATCTAAAGATTGAACTCTGAACACTCGTAACGAGGAGCATCTATGAAGCTGATCGTTCTTCTTATCTCCATAATTGTCATCAGCGCTGGACAATCTCACGCGCAAACAAAAGCCGACCCGCAACTGCTGGCGGAGATTTCTAAAATCAAAGCCATCGATCATCACGCGCATCCTTTGAAAGTAATCGCCGCCGGCGAGAAGCCCGACGATGAATTCGATGCGTTGCCTTTGGAGGCTCTCGATCCATTTCCCCTCCCGGCTCGACTGCAGCCAGACAATCCGGAATTTATCGGCGCCTGGCGACAACTCTACGCCTATCAGTACGCGGACATGAGCGAGGCGCACACAAAAGAGCTGTTGACGGTCAAACAACGCGTCGCTGCGGAACGCGGAGACGGTTATGCTTCATGGCTTCTGGATCAGCTCAACATCGAAACAATGTTTGCCAACCGCGTAGCAATGGGCCGCGGTCTTGCTACACCACGATTTCGCTGGGTGAGTTTTGTTGATCCGCTGCTCTTCCCGCTCAGCAACGAAGCCGCCAAGCGTGCGAATCGCGATTATCGGGCCTTCTATCCAGGCGAAGAGAAGTTGCTGAAACGTTATTTGTCCGAATCGAAGTTAGGTGAGTTACCAGCCAAGCTTGATGATTATCTTAAGCAGGTAATAAGCGCGACGCTCGAGCGACAAAAGCGTGAGGGCGCAATCGCAGTTAAGTATGAAGCGGCTTATTTGCGAAAGCTCGATTTCGATGAAGCCGATGCCTCAACAGCGCGCGCCACTTATGAACGCTACGTCAGGGGCGGCGAGCCGTCCGCGGCTGAATACAAAACACTTCAGGACTTCCTTTTCCGGTACATCGCCCAGGAATGCGGCCGGTTGGGATTGGCGGTTCACATTCACGCTATCGATGGCGCCGGCGGGTTCTACCGGCCCAGCGGCAGTGATCCGTTGCTAATGGAATCTGTGTTCAATGATCCGTCACTACGAACCACTAACTTTGTGATAGTGCATGGTGGCGCTCCATTCACAAAGCAAGTCATCTCTCTGATGGGAAAGTCTAATGTCTACGCCGATTTTTCTGCGCAGACTTTCTTACTTTATCCTCGCGCGCTTAGTGAGAACCTGCGTTACTGGCTCGAAGCGTTTCCTGACAGAGTATTGTTCGGCACCGACGCGTTTTCATTTGGACCGTTGGTTGATTGGGGAGAAGTTGCCTGGCTATCGAACACGAGTGCGCGGCAGGCTTTAGCGATCGCGCTAACCGGGATGATGGATGATGGCGAGATCACGCGCGAACGCGCGCTGCAAATTGCGCGCATGGTGCTGCGCGAGAATGCGATCAAGCTTTACGGATTGGACAAGAAGTAACTGTACTGCCATCTCATTCACACCTGGTTTTAACCAGGTGTAGAGAAGGTGGAGTTAGAATTACAGAACCGTTTTAACGGTTTGTGTATTGGCCTCATGGTAAACCGTTGAAACGGTTTCCAGTCTTCGGTAATTAGCACCTCACCCGGTTGAAACCGGGTGAGAATGAAATAAGAAAAACTGCCTCGGAACATTACTGCTAAACATGGACCCAGCGAACACTGCCCAATACATCCCCCCGTCGGCCATTTGGATGTGGTCATTTCCCATCACCTACTTAATTCACATAGCCGAGGAGTACTGGGGCGGTGAGGGTTACATGGCTTACCTTTATAGAATCAGAGGCGTGCATCTTTCAACCGCGCGATTCTTTTTGTTTCAGGGGCTGGGCGTTGTTCTCATCGTTATCGGAATCTTCGTAAGCCTCCATCTGCGCTGGCCCAGATTCTTTCTGTCGATAATGGGAGCTCTCGTTCTCTCGAATGGAATCACACATACGGTGACAGCTATTCGACATCGTGGTTATGGACCGGGGCTGGTGTGTTCCATCCTGCTCTGGATTCCGCTGGGGATTGCGACGCTGACCTTGTTGGCCATCGAGATTCCAACACTGCGGCTTATCGTCGCCGGTTCCATTGGTCTCGCCATCAACGGCGTCGTCGCCCTCATCGCCATCCGCGGCGGCCGCATTAAGTGAGCTTTGAAGAGTGGGGTGTTAGGAAAGTCCGATTAAGGTCGGCCAATCTGTTGTCAGCGCCGCGTGCAAAATCCCCCGTGCGGCAGCGCGGGGATTCTTCAATTACAGCCTAGACCAAGCGTCACGTGTTGCTTCGAAAATCCCCCCTGCGAAAGCGGGGGGATTCTTTCAAGTCCGACCTTTCGCGTTAGTCGTTGCTCAACTTGCGAAAGCACCGATAATCGAATTCAGGACGAACTTGAACGATCCCCCCGCTTCCGCAGGGGGATTTCAAGACTGGGGAAGTGTTTGGCCTAGGTTGTGATTGAAAAATCCCCGCGCTGATGCACGGGGGATTTTGCAAGTGCTGTAGCAGGTGGGCCCTTCATTCAACCGGCTGATCAATTGGGGATTCTGCTTTTGCGGTCAACACTCAATTGAGTGGCGTGGCCCACACGCTACCGAAGGTGGTACTGACCTAGCTCAGACGGCTGCTGAACACCTGATTGAACGGCAAGCGAGCAGTCAGCCCACCCTACTTGTTAGGGTTCATCGCCGAGCGTCAAGGAGTCAGGTTACGAAAAAGGGCGCATCGTGTACGACGTTGCGCCCTTTTGATGTAACGCAAACTGTTAGCTTGCGGGAAGGTTCAACCTCAGTTACCAAAACGCAAACTAACAGTTTGCGTTACTTGTTAGAAGCTGCCGGTCGCTCCTTTGAAGCCGTGCATGGCCTGCTTGGCTGCCCAGGTCATCACGCGCAGTGTGTCGTAGCAGTAACCGAGAATGTAGTTGCAGGTCGACAAGCAGTGCTTCGTGCAGTCAACCTTCATCTCGTCCAACTGCTTATTGTCGAACTTGTGCCCACCGACAACGCCCCAATCATGCGTAGCCGAGTACATCGGGAAACAAGGCGCCAGGGTGCCATCGGTACGAATGATCAGCGAGTTCTGACCGGCGCGACACTGCCAGGGTGGAACCTGTCCGCGCATCAACAGCTTCATATCCTGCATGTGCTGGATGGGGTTAACCATCTTGTAACCATGATTCACGCGCTTGTCGTTGAGGTAGTCCAACAACTCATCAACCTTCGGCCAATCTTCAGGAGTCAGGTAGGTTTGATTCTCACTGAGATGCTTAAAGTGATCCTGCTCGGTCATCGGCGTCTCGTTGATGTGATAATCAGTTGCGATGCCGCTGTCGTGCGCAATCTCAGTCAGCTCTCGCACATCGTCCATGTTGTTATGGCAGATGTTGATATTGAACATCACGGTGTAGCCGTAATAGCGCTGCCGCTTCACCAGGTATTCGAAGTAAGGCTTGATGGGTTCAAAAGCCTTCGGCAACGACTTGCGTTCCTTCACTGAGTCGACCGCCAGGTTGACTGTCGCGATGCCCGCGTCACCGAGTTGATCGATAACCTCGGGCTTCATCAAGCGGCCATTCGTCGGCAGATAGACGAAGATGTCTTTCTTGGCGCTATAGTGAACAATCTTATGAATGAACTTGGGTCGCAGCAGGGGCTCGCCGCCCATCAGGGCCAGCACGCGCGAACCAATCGAGTGAAGCCAATCGATCGACTGCTTGGCTGTGTCTTCAGTCATGCCTTTGACGGCATTGTTGTAGGACCAGCAGTAGTGACAATCGAGGTTGCACTTCCACTCGGTAAAGAGATAAGGGATGATCGGTCGCACCTCTTTGTTGTGCCAGCGAGATTTGAAGTACGGGGCTCCCCACGTCTTCCACGTGCGGATGGCATTCATCTTCTGGTATTCGCGCTCGGTCATCTCAACCGGATTTGGTTTTTGGGGGTAGACAGGTTCCGGCAGGGTCTGTCCCTTGGGCACGAGCTTGGAATGCTCTTCCGTCTTGTAAAGAATCTGATGCAATTTGGCGTCGATACGAAATGGTGCCGCATCGGTGCCACTGTGTAGGTTCTCCTGAATCTCGGCCATATCTTTCTTTATCTCCTATAAATCACTCTGGGGGGACTGAACAGATCCACAGATCCGAATCCTGCCCAGACATGCAAAAGGCAAATTTGCGGGTAAACTCCCTGAAATTCTGACTGTTTTACGGCGACGCGAGCAGGGAGCAACTCTGAGTTCAAAGCGCTGCAAATATTGGCTTATTTCAAAAATAATTGCAAGCTTGTACGACAGGCTGCTAGCCTGTCGTCCATTCGCCGTCAGGTGACTAATTGTCATCTCGCCGCTGTGTGAAACCACGACAGGCTGGCAGCCTGTCGTACAGCAGACAAGATTTCTGTTGACAAGCACTCTTTCGGGACAGTATATGAAGACTCATGAAAGATGTAGCCACACCATTCCTTCCCACAGCCTGAGTCGGCCTTCGCTGGCCTGACGTTTCGTTTTCGTCAAAAACTTAGTTGATGGGTCGGTTTCGACTTCGCGCCGGATTTTGTTTCGAGTGCAGCCGCGAAGTCGTGATAGTGTTTTGATGCATCAATCCAGTCCAGTTCAGCGGGAGGATTTCAGAGTGGACAACACAGATACGTCGCCAAAGTTTGACCAGCGTCCCTGGGGAACGTTTACGGTCCTCGACGAGGGTGAGGACCACAAAGTGAAACGAATAGA
>Ga0157380_10000498_pt1 | contig 23998 bp, 22 predicted proteins | sample S35metaG_FD_119757 | JGI IMG/M metagenome (GOLD analysis project Ga0157380, IMG submission 119757) | Switchgrass rhizosphere microbial communities from Kellogg Biological Station, Michigan, USA - S3-5 metaG | ecosystem: Host-associated > Plants > Roots > Rhizosphere > Soil | place: USA...
GCGTAGCTGCCGCTCGAGCGCGTCGGTTGTGAAGCCACTGCGATTTTCCGTGCGAATCTTCGCAGTGGTTTCACAACCGCGGAGAGCGCGTATCAGCCTCGTCAGAAGCCCTCGGTCAGCACGCGGTCCAGCGCGTCGACGTAGAAGTCGGCGCCCTCGACGTCGATGCACAGCGGCGGCTTGGTCTTCAGGATGTTCTGGTGGTCGCCGGTGGGCTGGATGATCACTCCGAGCTCGAGCATGCGGTCGCAGATCGCCGACGTCTCTTCCGTCGCGGGATCCAGCGTCTCCGGGTTGCGGATCATCTCGACACCCAGGTAGAGCCCGATGCCGTGCACGGTGCCGATGATCGCGTGCTTCTCCTGCAGCGCTTGCAGTCTCGCCTTCAGGTGTGCCCCGACGCGCGCGGCGTTGTTCTGCAGCCCTTCGTCACGCAACACATCGAGGACCGTCATGCCGATCGCACACGACAGTGGGCTGCCGCCGGTCGACGAGAAGAAATAGCCCTGCGAGCGGAACCCATCGGCGACTGCACGGCTGGTGATCACCGCGCCGAGCGGATACCCGTTGCCCGTCGACTTGGCGATCGAGATGATGTCGGGCACCGCATTCTGCTGCATGAAACCCCAGAACCATTCGCCGAGACGGCCATACCCGACCTGAACCTCGTCGGAGATCGCCAGCCCGCCCGCCGCCCGCAGCGCCGCATACACCTGCTGCAGGTAGCCGTCCGGCAGCGCCATGCCACCCGCATTGCCGTACACGCTCTCACAGATGAACGCCGCGGGTGGGCGCCCGTCGGCCACCATCCTCTCGATCTGCTCCACCGCTTCGCCCACGTAGCGAACAGCCTCGGCACCGCGATACTTGCCGCGGAAGCTGTTGGGCGATTCGACCGTGTGCACCCAATCCGGTCGGGTGGCAAGCGCATTGGGGTTGTCGGCCGTCGACGTGGACACTGCGTCCGTGCCGTACGTCCAGCCGTGATAGGCCTCGCGGACCGCTACCACATCGCGCCGGCCTGTCGCTGCCGTCGCGAGCCGGATCGCCAGATCGCTTGCCTCGGAGCCGGAATTGACCAGAAAGACCGTGTCCAGCGGATCGGGCAGCAGCGCCGCGAGCCGCTCGCTGAACTCGACCACTGCGGCATAGTTGAACCGCGAATTCGTGTTCAGCTTGCGCAGCTGCCTGGCGGCGGTCTCGGCGACCCGCGGGTGCGCATGGCCAAGCACGGTCACGTTGTTGACCATGTCGAGGTAGGTGCGACCGGCCGTCGACATCAGGTAATGTCGCCTGCCGCGCTCGATCTGCGGCGGTTTGGCGTAGTAAAACTCCTGCACGGAAGCAAAACTCGCGTCGCGTCGGGACAGCAGATCGCCTGCGTCGCGCACCTCCACCGCGGGCAGCCCGAGCAGCGGTCGCGGATCACGGGTGAGCGCAAGCCAACCCGGCGCCAGCTCGAAGCGGGTCAACGGCGGCGCTTCGGGTGCTCCGACCGGTCGCACACCGACTTCCACCCATGCACCCGCGGGCCCGTCGGCCAGCGGTTCGCCGGCCCTCACGCTGCCCGACGCCGCCAGATCCACCCCTGAAAGCGTCAGCTCGTATTCGGCGCCTCGCAATGTGGATCCGTCGATCTCGCCGTCCCACGGCGCGACGAGCGGTGTCGCAGATGCCGCCCAGACGCTGATCACGGTCGCCACGACGTCTGGGCTTTGCTGGCTGAGTTTGCGGGTCCGGCTCAGCCGCGCCTGACCGTATTGGGTGACGACGAGCCTGGCGCCGCTTTGCACTGCAGTCCTGGCCAATTCGTCTTCGATGTCGGCGTTGAGCGAGCCGTCGTTCTCGAACGCGAAGTCGTAGACGTCGGACGTGGCGGCCAGGTCGAGCGCCACCACCGCGGCGGGGTCCGCGTCGACGAGTGGGACCGTGACCTCGATCGGGCCGGTAACGACTGCGAGGCCGAGGTCGGCCTTTATCGCCGCAGTCATCACGTCGATCGGAACGGAGGTCGCCTGTTCGAACATGCGCCACTCGCCGCCGGACTGGTTGGCCAGATAGGGATTGTCGGGATCGAGGCTGGCCTGCTGCGCACCACTGGCGATCAGCACCGCGGTGCGGAGCACCACCATCGGCCACAACACGTCGGCCTCCGCAGCCGTCAGCGGCCGGTTGGCGTGGAAGGCCCGGACGGCAGGCAGGATCGAGATCGGTTCGCTCCCAGGGTGCCCCAGTACCGACGACACCGTGATCGCCAGTTCCGACACCGCCCAGCTGTCGGATAGGTCGCCGAAGTCGATGACCCCGTCCGGGTAGGCCGAGCCGTCGGCCCGGCGACCCACCACGACGTTGGCGTCGGTGACGTCCAGATGAACGGCCTGCCGCGGCAGCTCATCGACGACTGGCGCAATCCGTGCCCAGGCCTCGGTGGCTGCCGTATCCACCTGCGAACGGCTCACCGGGTCGGCGACGTACGAAATCAGTTCCGCCACAACGGCAGCGCCGTAACGCAGATCCCATTGCAGGACCCGGTCGAGGCCGGGATGGCGGAAACCCTCGAGCGCCCGGCTCACCCGCCCTGCTATCTCGCCAAGCCCGGCGACCGCGGTCGGCGACAGGTAGCCCGAATCCAGCAGTGTCCCGCCCGGCAGGAAACGGAGCAACCGCACGTATGCGGTGCCGTCTACCAATCCCCTAATGGCCGTGCACTTTTGGCCTGCAAGGTTGGGCAGTGGCACCGCCATCCGCAGCGTAGGTTCAGCCTCCGCGATCAACTCGGCCGCCAGGTCCTGGGCCTCGATCTCGGTCGCGTTGAACGCGGGATTGGCGATCTTCAGCACCCCGACGATCTCGTCTTCAGGACCGGCGACCACAAAATTCTTGTCCTGGTTGCTGCCCAGCGACGTCGCACGCGCCCGCAGTCCGTAGTGCGTGGCCAGAATCTCCTGGGCCTGCGCCTCGGTGACTTGAGGCGCCGGAAGCGCCGGTGCCTCAAGGAAATTGAAACCGACGCTCACCGGCTGACGAACTGCACGACGGCTTCGGAGAACGCGTCGTTGTCGTCACCCGCCGCGGTGTGTCCCGCGTCCGACAGCTCGACGAACTCCGCGTGCGGCACCTTCGCGAGGAAGTCCTTGACGCCCTCGGGGCTGACCACATCGGACAGCTTGCCCCGGATCAGGAGGATCGGGATCTTCAGGTCGATCGCCGCCCGTTCGAGCTTCTCCTCCCGCACGAACGCATCGTCGGCCGGGGCGGTCAGAAACTTCGGATCCCAATGCCAGTACCAGCGGCCATCACGTCGGCGCAAGTTCTTCTTCAGACCCTCCGGGCTGCGCGGCTTGGTCCGGTGGGGCAGGTACTCGGCGACAGCGTCGGCAGCCTCTTCGAGCGTCTCGAAGCCGTGGACATGGCTGAACATGAATTCGCGGATTCGGGCGCTGCCACTCTTCTCGTACCGCGGCACCACGTCAACAAGCACCAGTTTGGTGACCTTCTCCGGGCCCGCAGCATCGGCGGCTAGGATGCCGGTCATTCCGCCCATGCTCGCGCCGATCAAGATCACCGGCCGCCCGATCTGCTCGATCACCTGCAGCGTGTCGGCGCACAGCGCATCGACCGTGTAGGTCGCGTCGGCGGAGCGGTCGCTGTCGCCGTGACCGCGGCTGTCCAAGGCGACGACGTGGAAGCCTTCGTCAGCCAGGACCTGGCCGGTGTTCTTCCAGGAATATCGGTTCTGGCCCCCACCGTGCAGGAGAAGGATCGACGGCCGGTCAGAGTCGGCTCCGCCGCCTGATGTTGCCGCCGTTGCGGCTCCGCGGTTCCATTCGTCTGCAACCAGGACCAGATCGTCGACGCCACGGAACTTGACGGTCTCCGGTTCGCTGCGTGTAGTGCTCACGGACGTCCTCTCGGCTGGCCCCGGGGCATCACGTTACCCAGACGACAATTTGCACCAATCTTCGGCCCGGGTGGACCACAGCGTCCCTAGAATCTGCGATCGTGCAGCCAGACACCGCCAGTGACGACGACCGCGGCTACATCATCGACGCGGCATACAGTTGCTTGTCGCAGCCGCACACCGGCCCGATCCCGGTCGCTGCGATCCTCCAACGCGCCGGGGTGTCCACCCGGGCGTTCTACCGCCACTTCAAGTCCAAGGACGAGTTGTTCCTGGCGATGCTGCGGCAGGAGAGCGACGCGCTCGCCGATCGGCTCGACCGCATTGCCGACGGCGCTCCCGTCGACCAGCTCAAGGCGTGGATCGAGGAGATGTTCGGCCTGACACGCGATCCGCGCAGCCTGATGCACGTTATAGTGCTCGATTCCGATGAGGTGCGCGCAGCGAAGGGCTACCGGGAGGCGCGGGAGCGCACACATGCCCACCGCGAACGGTCGCTGGTCGAGATCCTGCGGCGCGGCCGAGCCGACGGCACCTTCCCGCTGGCCGATCCCGATCACGACGCGATGGCGCTCAGCGCGGTGGTGAGCCGGGAAATGACCGTCCGGGGCAGCGCCGACGGCTGCGAACTCCAGCGGGCGAGGGGACGAGTCCTTTATTTCGCCCTGCGTGCGCTGGGCGCCGTAGGGGCGACCACCGATCGGCGATGACTCTGGAGCGTCTTGTCGGTCGATACGGGAAAGCCGCTTTGACGAGAGGAGCCCACAATGCCGTCGATCACGCCGTCACTCTGGTTTGACAACAACCTCGAAGAGGCCGCGCAGTTCTACACATCAGTCTTCCCGAATTCGAGGATCGAATCGTTCGAGCGCTACACCGAAGCCGGGCCAGGCACGCCGGGTGACATGGTCTCCGGAACCTTCGTGCTCGACGGCCACCGGTTCATCGGGATCAACGGCGGACCCCAGTTCCCATTCAGCGAGGCGGTGTCGTTCCTCGTCGAGTGCAAGGACCAGGACGAGGTCGACTACTACTGGGACAAACTGGTCGAGGGCGGCGAGGAGTCGCAGTGCGGCTGGCTCAAGGACAGGTTCGGGCTGAGTTGGCAGATCGTTCCGAGTCGGCTCTTCGAGCTGACGGGCCACCCCGACCCGGCCCGCGCCACGGCGGCGACGAAGGCGATGCTCGGGATGCGCAAGATCGTCATCGCCGAACTCGAGGATGCGGTCCGCTGACCGTCAACTCGTCAGGCGGCCCATCCACTCGAACGCAATTCTAAAATGCGTTCCATCCGGCATGTTGCGCATTTGCTGAAATGGTTCGTGAGCGGCTGCGGATAACGTGCAGTAACAGTTACGTGACGGGTCCTCCGGCGGCGTGGGTGGCGCTCGTCACCGCGGCATTGATGGTGTTGCCCGGCCAGAAATTGGTGATGTGCGGTTCTGCGGCGTCCTCACGTGCAACACTCACAACTTGCGAGCACGGGTTGTTCGTCGGAGGGATCGCACCGATGGCGGTGAGAACGCGAGGGAGGGCCCGATAGATGGTCGCTTCCAACATCATTGCCAAGCCGGTGCGTGGTTTCGGCGGCTTCTATGCAATGGCCCTCGACACCTTCGTCCAGATGTTCAAGCCTCCCTTTGCGTGGCGCGAATTCATTTCGCAGTCTTGGTTTGTCGCGCGAGTCTCCATCGTCCCGACGTTGATGCTGACGATTCCCTACACGGTGTTGCTGACGTTCACGTTCAACATCCTGCTGACTGAGTTCGGCGCTGCCGACTTCTCCGGCACCGGTGCGGCGTTGGGGACCGTGCGCCAGATCGGCCCGATCGTGACTGTGTTGGTGGTGGCCGGTGCCGGGGCCACGGCGATGTGCGCCGACCTCGGCGCGCGCACGATCCGGGAAGAGCTCGACGCGCTGCGCGTGATGGGCGTCAATCCCATTCAGGCACTTGTCGTTCCGCGCGTATTGGCCGCCACATTGGTGTCGCTGGCGCTGGCGGCGACGGTGATTCTCGTCGGACTCGCAGGCGCCTATCTGTTCTGCGTGTACATCCAGCACGTCTCACCCGGTGCGTTCGCAGCCGGCTTGACGCTGATCATCGGCGCCGCAGACGTCACGATTGCGCTGTTGAAGGCAGCCCTGTTCGGGCTCTCCGCCGGCATGATCGCCTGCTACAAGGGGATTTCCGTCGGCGGCGGGCCTGCCGGGGTCGGGAACGCGGTGAACGAAACCGTGGTGTTCACCTTCATGGCGTTGTTCGCGATCAATGTGGTCGCCACCGCCGTCGCCGTGAAGGTGACGATGTGACCATCTCGAGGCCCCATTCCCAGTTCTCTTGGCTGAAAAGCCGGTTCGGTGGCGTGGTGGAGGGTTGGAACCGGGTCGGCAGGCAGACGAAGTTCTACGGGGCGACGGTGCGGTCGATCCACTACGCCTTCACCTACTACCGGATCGAACTGATTCGACTCATTGCTCAGATGGGCCTCGGCGCAGGCGCGCTCATCATCATCGGCGGAACCGTCGCGATCGTTGGCTTCTTGACCGTGACCACAGGCGCACTGGTGGCCGTGCAGGGCTACACCGATTTCTCTGAGATCGGTGTCGAAGCCCTGACGGGATTCGCATCGGCATTCTTCAACGTCCGGCTGATCGCGCCGGCCACCACCGCGGTCGCGCTGTCCGCGACCATCGGTGCCGGCGCCACCGCTCAACTCGGCGCGATGCGGATCAATGAGGAAATCGACGCGCTCGAGGTGATGGGCATCCGGTCGGTCGCCTACCTGGCTTCCACCCGGGTCGTGGCCGGTCTGTTGGTCGTCATTCCGCTCTATTGCGTTGGCGTGATTGCCGCTTTCTGGGCAGCGAAGTTCGGCACCACGGCGCTCTACGGTCAGTCAGCGGGCGTGTACGACCACTACTTCCGAACATTCTTGAACCCGACCGATCTGATGTGGTCCTTCATCCAATGCATCGTGCTGGCGGTGGTGATTATGCTCGTGCACACCTATTACGGCTACACCGCGCGGGGCGGGCCTGCCGGCGTCGGTGAGGCGGTCGGGCGCGCGGTACGCACCTCGCTGATTCTGGCCGCATTCGTTCTCGTGATGATGTCGCTGGCCGTATACGGGCAGTCCGGAAACTTCAACTTGGCCGGGTAACGGATGGACACCGACGACAGCGGCCTTCACCCAGGGTGGTACACGCTCATCCTGGTGGTCGTCTTCGCTGTCCTGATCTGGTTGTCGTACGCGCTATTCGCGGGCACCCTGCGGTCCGAGGTTCCGGTCACGCTGACCTCGGACCGGGCGGGCTTGGTGATGGAGACCAACGCCAAAGTCAAGATGCGCGGCGTCCAGGTCGGCCGCGTCGCGGCCATCGGCCTCGGTGGAGAGGGCGGGGCACCCGTCTCCTTGAAACTCCAGATCGACCCCGACCAGATCAAGTACATCCCGGCGAACGTCGAAGCGCAGATCCGCGCCACCACGGTGTTCGGCGCGAAATTCGTCGATCTGGTGTATCCGGACAACCCCAGCCCGCAACGGCTGGCAGCCGGTCAGGTGCTCAAGTCGCGCAATGTCACCACCGAGGTCAGCACGGTGTTCGAGAACGTGGTCGCCGTGCTGAACCAGATCGACACCGCCAAGCTCAACAGCACGTTGTCCGCACTCGCCGAAGGCGTTCGCGGTCAGGGGGAGAGGATCGGTCAGGCCACCACAGACGCCAACCAGGTTCTGCTCCAGCTCAACCCTCGCAGCGAGACGATTCGCGCCGACTGGCAGGCGTTGAAGGGCTTCAACGACGCGTACAGCGGTGCAGCGCAAGACATTCTGACGGTGTTGAACGCGGCGAGCACGACCAGTGCGACCATCACCAGCCACGCCAAGCAGCTGGATGCGTTGCTGCTGGCCACGATTGGCCTCTCCAACAGCGGGATAAGCCTGCTGGCGCCGAGTCAGGCCAACCTCATCAAGGCCATCAATGTGCTCGAGCCGACGACGGACCTGCTCTACAAGTACAACCCCGAGTACACGTGTCTTCTGGTGGGATCGAAGTACCTGTTGGATGCCGGTGGCTACGACGCGCTGGGCGGCAACGGACGCTCGATCGTGCTGGACGCTGGGCTGGCGCCTGGAGACGATCCATATCACTATCCGGAGAATCTCATTGTCGTCGGTGCCAAGGGCGGACCAGGCGGCAAACCCAGCTGCGGCTCGCTGCCGATCGTGGACAACAGCTGGCCTGTGCGCCAGCTCATCACCAACACCGGCTACGGAACGGGAGTGGATTGGCGGCCCAACCCCGGCATCGGCTTCCCCGGCTACGTCAACTATCTGCCGGTGACCCGTGCGGTGCCGGAACCGCCAAGCATCCGCAACCTTTTCGGAGGGCCGGCGCCGGGACCGATCCCGTATCCGGGAGCGCCGGCCTACGGTGCGGACTTGTACGCGCCGGACGGCACGCCGCTGTGGCCCGGCCTTCCGCCTGCACCACCGCCGATGGCGCCGAGGGATCCAGGGCGGACCCCGGGCTCCGAACCCTTCGTGGTTCCGGCGCCCGCGCAGATGCAGCCGACGCCGTTGCCGCCCGTGCCACTTCCGGAGGAGGCTGCCCCGTCACCCTGACCGTCCGTACTTCCCGCTCGCGCCAATGAAAGGTAACCCGCCGTGAAAGCGAATCTGCGAAGCGTCACTGTGCGCCTCGTTGTCTTTCTGGCTGTGTGCCTGGTCGGTGTGTTCGGGCTGTATGCGGTGTTCGGGCAGCTGCGCTTCGGGGAGAAGACCCACACCTACAAGGCCGCGTTCACCAATGTGACCGGGCTCGAGAAGAACGACTTCGTCCGGATCGCAGGTGTCGAGGTCGGGCAAGTGAAAAACGTTGCCATTCAACCCGATACAACCGCACTTGTCGAGTTCACCGCCGATGACTCCGTCGTGCTGACCGAGGGCAGCAGGGCCGTTATCCGGTACGACGATCTCATCGGCGGTCGCTATCTGGCGCTCGAGGAAGGCGCAGGCGGCACCAAGAAACTCAATCCCGGCGACACCATTCCGCTCGCCAGGACCTCACCGGCACTAGACCTCGACGCGCTGATCGGCGGGTTCCGGCCGTTGTTTCGGGCGTTGGACCCGGACCAGGTGAATGCGCTGTCCGGCCAGCTGATTCAGGCGTTGCAGGGCAAGGGCGACACGATCAACTCGTTCCTTGCCCAGACGGCCGCGCTGACGAGCACGTTGGCCGACAGGGATCAGTTGATCGGCGAGACCATCATCAGCCTCAACACCGTGCTGGGATCGCTGGGTGATCAAAGTGACCAGTTCGCCGAGGCGGTCGACGCGCTCGCCGAACTGGTGAAGGGCTTGGCGGATCGCAAGCAGGACATAAGTAACGGTCTGGCGTACACCAACGCCGCGGCCGCGAGCATCACGGACTTGCTGGCGCAGGCTCGACCACCCTTTGCCAAGACGATCCACGAGACCGACAGGGCCTCGGCAATCGTGGTCGCCGACCATGAGTACTTCGACAACTTCTTGAACACACTGCCCGACGCGTATCAAGCGCTGGCGCGGCAAGGCATCTACGGCGACTTCTTTTCCTTCTACCTGTGTGACGTGGTCCTCAAGCTGAATGGCAAAGGGGGCCAGCCGGTGTACGTCAAGGTCGCGGGCCAGAGCACCGGGAGGTGCACGCCGAGGTGAAGCCATTCTCTGAACGCAATCTGTTCGTCATCGGTGCCATCGGGATCGCCGTCACCGTCGCCATCATTTTGGGGGCGATCAACTACGACAAGCTGCCCTTCTTCAACCAGGGCAAGGAGTATTCGGCCTACTTCGCCGAGGCCGGCGGCCTGACGAATGATGCTGCAGTTCAGGTTTCGGGCTTTGCGGTGGGTAAGGTCCGATCTATCGAGCTCGACGGGCCACGGGTGCTCATCAAGTTCACCGTCGACAAGAGCATTCGGCTCGGTGATCGCACTGAGGCGGCGATCAAGACCAAGGGTCTGTTGGGAACGAAGATCCTCGTGGTCACCTCTCGCGGTGATGGGCAGCAGGAGGGCGTCATTCCTCTCGACCGCACCACGTCGCCTTATCAGCTGCCTGATGCGCTCGGCGAGCTGGCGACAACGATCAGCGGTCTGAACACCGATCAGTTGTCGGATTCGTTGCGGGTCTTGGCGGATACGTTCGCCGACACCCCGCCCGAGCTGAAGATCGCGGTCGAGGGCGTGGCCCGGTTCTCCGATACGCTGAACCAGCGCGACGCGCAGCTGCGTGGCCTGCTGACCAACGCGAACAAGGCGACGACCGTGCTGGCCGAGCGCAGCAATCAGGTGGTCGGATTGATCACGAACACCAATGCGCTGCTGGCCGAGCTCGAAAACCAAAGCGCCGCTGTGGATCAGATCTCGGGCAACATATCGGCGCTCAGCCAACAGTTGCAGAGCTTCATCGCCGAGAACCGCGACACAATGAGGCCCGCGCTCGACAAACTCAACGGCGTGCTGACGATCATCGACAACCGCAAGGAACGCCTGCAGAAGTCGATCAAACTGCTCGACGTCTACTCGATGTCGCTGGGCGAATCGGTGTCATCCGGACCGTTCTTCAAGAACTACATCGCCAACTTGCTGCCAGGCCAGTTCGTGCAGCCTTTCGTCGACGTCGCATTCTCCGATCTCGGCCTGGATCCCAACGTGCTGCTGCCGTCCGAACGCACCGACCCGCAGATCGGCCAGCCGGGCACACCTGCGTTGCCGGTGCCTTACCCGCGCACCGGGCAGGGCGGCGAACCGCATCTGACGCTGCCCGACGCCATCACCGGCAACCTCGGCGATCAGGGGTGCGGTCCGCCCGGCTTACCGCTGCCCGGCCCCACTGGTTGCTACCCGTATCGCGAGCCGCTGCCCGCGCCACCGCCGGGTGGTCCGCCACCGGGACCGCCTGCCGTGGCGCCGCCGGGGCTGGAGTCCACACCGCTGCCGACGCCGAGCCCCGTCATGATGCCCGCGCCGGGTGAGGTGCCGCCGCCGCCCGCACCGGGGGAGGCCGGACAATGAGTCGCCTTCGCAGAGGCTGGGTCGCCGCGGCCCTTGTCGTGCTGCTGGTCGCCGGTGTGGCCACGCTGTTCCGGACCAGCGACACCATCAACCGCACGAATGTCGTTGCGTACTTCGAGAACAGCAATGGCATCTACGTCGGGGACGACGTTCGAATCCTGGGTGTGAACGTCGGCAAGATCACCGAGATCCGGCCGCAGCCCGAGCGGGTGAAGGTCTCGTTCTGGTACGACACCAAGTACAAGGTGCCCGCCGACGCGAAGGCCGCGATCCTGTCGCCGACACTGGTGACGGCGCGGGCCATTCAGCTCACGCCCGTTTACACCAAGGGGCCGGTGATGCGCGATAACGCGGTGATCCCGCGCGAGCGCACCGCCGTTCCCGTCGAATGGGACCAGGTCCGTGCGCAACTGGAGAAGCTGGCCCACACTCTGCAGCCGACCGAGCCCGGCGGGGTGGCCCCCTTGGGTTCGCTCATCAATACGACCGCCGACAACCTGCGCGGCCAGGGCGCCAACATCCGCAACACCGTCATCAAGCTGTCGCAAGCCTTTTCGGCGCTCGGTGATCACAGCACCGACATCTTCTCGACGATCAAGAATCTCGCGATCCTGGTGTCGGCACTGCAGGACAGCACCAACCTGATGCGTCAGCTCAACCAGAACCTGGCGTCGGTGACCGGCCTGCTCGCCGACAATCCCAACGAAGTCGCAAACGCGGTACGGGACCTCAACGCCGTTGTGGGTGACGTGCAGACGTTCGTGACCGACAACCGCGAAAGCTTGGGCACCACGTCGGACAAGCTGGCCGGGGTGACACAGGCGCTGACCGACAGCATCGACGACGTGAAGCAGTTGCTGCACGTGGCGCCCACCACGCTGCAGAACTACATCAACATCTATCAACCGGCCCAGGGTGCGGCCAGCGCGGTGCTCACGGTCAACAACTTCGCCAACCCGATCACGTTCCTGTGCGGCGCTATCCAGGCTGCATCGCGGTTGGGTGCCCAGCAGTCCGCCAAGTTGTGCGTGCAGTACCTGGCGCCGATCATCAAGAACCGTCAGTACAACTTCCCGCCGATCGGCCAGAACCTCTTCATCGGTGCGAGTGCGCGACCGAATGAGATCACCTACAGCGAGGACTGGATGCGGCCCGATTACATTCCGCCGCAACCGCCGCCGACTGCGCTGCCGCCGGCCGCAGCGCCTCCAGCACCGGCGCCACCTGGCCCACCGCTGGCGGCGGAGGTTCCTATCGCCACCAACCCGGCCGACGGGCTGTCCGGCATGATGGTGCCCGCGGGAGTCGGACCATGATGCGGGCCAAGTGGCTACGCGTCGCGGCCAGCCTGCTGGTGGCGGGCCTCGCGCTGGCCGGTTGCGGCAGGGGCGGTCTGAACTCGATTCCGCTGCCGGGCGTTCAAGGGGTAGGCCCTGACTCGTTTAGTGTTCAGGCCCAAATGCCGGACGTCGACAACATCGAGCCGAACTCGCGCGTCCGGGTCGGCGATGTGAACGTCGGCACCGTCAGGAAAATCGAGCGTCAGGACTGGCATGCGCTGGTGACGATGGAACTCAACGGTGACGTCGACCTGCCTGCCAATGCGACGGCCAAGCTCGGTCAGACCAGCCTGCTGGGTTCGCTACACATCGAACTGGCGCCGCCGACCGACGTGGCGCCCGAGGGTAAGCTGCACGATGGCTCGCTGATCCCGCTGGCGTCGTCGGGCCGGTATCCGAGCACCGAGCAGACGCTCGCGGCAATTGCGCTGCTGCTCAACGGCGGTGGCATCGGTAACGTTGCGGACATCACCGAAGCGTTGAGTGTCGCGTTCGCCGGTCGTGAGAATGATCTGCGCAGCCTGATCGAGCAGCTCGACAAGGCGATCGGCTATCTCGACGACCAAAAAGACGACATCATCGCCGCCACCGAGAGCCTGAACAATCTCGTCGGTCAGTTTACAGCACAAAAACCGGTGGTGGACAAGGCGTTACGGACCATTCCGGATGCACTGGCGGTGCTCAGGGATGAGCGTGACAATCTCTCCGAGGCGCTGGCACAGCTCGGCAGGTTCAGCGCACTGGCCGCCGACTCGGTCAACCGGACCAAGGATGCCCTCGTTCAGGAGCTGAAAGACATTGGCCCGGTGCTGGAATCGCTCGCCAACGCCGGTCCGGCTCTGACGCGTGCGCTGAGCTTCCTGCCCACGTTCCCATTTCCCAAAGAGCAGATCCTCACATGGCAGCGTGGCGACTACGCCAATCTCTCCCTCATCGTCGATTTGACCCTGAGCAGGATCGACGCCGGATTCTTCACCGGAACGCGGTGGGAGTGCGATCTGACTTGGTTGGAGCTGCAGTGGGGCCGCACGATAGGCCAGCTGCCAAGCCCGTGTACCGCTGGTGGCCCGGGCACGCCCGGCAACCCGTTGCTCATTCCCTATCGATGGGATCAGGGGCCCTGACATGATTTTGACGCGACGGATACTCATCCAGATAGCGATCTTCGCGCTCGTGGCGATCGCGGCGCTTGCGGTCATGGTGTTCGGGTACATGCGGCTGCCCGAGATGCTGGGCGTCGGGCAATATCGCGTGATTCTTCAGCTACCCGAGACCGGAGGGCTGTATCCGCGGGGCAATGTCACCTATCGCGGCGCGCAGGTCGGCACTGTGGACAGCGTCCACCTGACCGACACCGGCGTCGAGGCAGTGCTGTCGCTGGATTCGAAGGTCGAGATCCCCGCCGACCTCACAGCCGAGATACACAGCGTGTCGTCCGTCGGCGAGCAGTACGTCCAGCTGATCCCGCGCAGTGGTAGCGGTCCCGCGCTGAAGGACGGGGACGTAATCCCACAGGACCGCACCACGGTCCCGACGGACATCAACACCGTCCTGACCGATACGACACGCGGCCTGCAGGCGATCCCCCAGGAGAATCTCAAGACGGTAATCGACGAGGCTTACCTCGCGGTTGGCGGCCTCGGGCCCGAGTTGCGCAGGCTGGTCAACGGCAGCACCACACTGGCCATCGATGCCCGCAAGAACCTCGACCCGCTGACGACGTTGATCGACCAATCCAAGCCTGTGCTGGATTCGCAGACGGACACCGCCGACTCCATCCGGGCGTGGGCGTCCAACCTGGCGAGCATCACGAGCCAGCTGCAAGCGCAGGACTCTGCTGTGACAGGGATCCTGCAGAAGGGGCCCGGCGCCGCCGAAGAGGTCCGTGCATTGTTCGACAGGCTGCGGCCGACGCTTCCGATCGTGCTGGCGAACCTGGTCAGCCTCGGCGAGGTAGCCGTCGCCTACCAGCCGAGTCTGGAGCAACTGATCGTATTGTTGCCTCAGGGCACTGCTGTCAATCAAGCGGTCGGCGTTCACAAGCGCAACACCAAGCAGGACTACAAGGGCGACTACCTGACCCTCAACCTCAACCTGAACCTTCCGCCGCCATGTACTACCGGCTTCCTGCCCAGCCAGCAGCAGCGGGCGCCAACCTTCCAGGACTACCCCGACCGGCCGGCGGGCGATGTGTATTGCCAGATCCCGCAGGACGCGCCGTTCAATGTGCGCGGCGCGCGGAACCTGCCGTGCGTCACCGTCCCTGGCAAACGCGCGCCGACGGCGAAGATGTGCGAGAGCAACGAGAACTACGTGCCACTGAACGATGGCTACAACTGGAAGGGCGACCCGAACGCGACGTTGTCCGGCCAGCCGATCCCGCAGCTGCCGCCAGGCTCCCCACCTGCGCAAGCACCTCCGCCGACGGGTCCGGCGCCGCCGCCGATAGCGGCCGCCGAGTACGACCCAGCGACCGGCACGTACGTTGGACCGGACGGGCGTGTATACACACAGTCCAACCTGGCCCGTAGTGCCACAGAGGAGCAAACATGGCAGACGATGCTGCTGCCCCCGACGGGGAACTGAGCAAGTCGACGGCCACCGAGGAGACGTCGACCACAACCGAGCCGGAGGCGAGCGGTACCGAGGTCTCGGACACGGCCGTGACCGACGGCGCCGAGGACAGCGCAGACGAGGGCGAGGAGACCGCCGACGTAGTAGCCACGCCCGCGAAGCCGCGGATGTCGCATGTGAAACTGGCGACGATCGTCGGGCTGGTCGCGGTGGTGGTGTTGGCCGGCCTGACGGGCTGGTTGGGGTTCCGTGCGTACAAGTCGCATCAGGCCGACGAGCAACGCAAGCTCTTCCTCGAAGTCGGCCGACAAGGCGCGCTGAACCTGACCACGATCGATTGGCAGGAGGCCGACGCGGACGTGCAGCGCATCCTGGACGCCGCGACGGGAACCTTCTACGACGACTTCCAGAAGCGGGCGCAGCCGTTCGTCGAAGTCGTCAAGCAGGCACAGTCGAAGTCGGTCGGCACCATCGCCGAGGCGGGATTGGAGTCGGAATCCAACGACGGGGCTCAGGTGCTCGTCGCCGTGACGGTCAAGACGTCCAACGCCGGCGCGCCCGACCAACAGCCGCGCGCGTGGCGGATGCGCATCTTCGTGCAGAAGGTCGGCGACGACGCCAAGGTGTCCAACGTGGTGTTCGTCCCGTGAGCAAACACCGTCAAGATCAGACCGCAGAGGACCAGACCACCGTGCCTTCCGACACCGATACCGACCTGATCGAGGATGCGGTCGAAGACAAGGCGGCCGAGGATTCGACCGAAAATATCGACGAGCCAACCGAAGCCGCCGATGCGGCGTCGGAGTCAGCTGAACCGGAAAAGCCCAAGCGGCGCACCCAGTGGGCGCGTGTGTTCGCCTTCGGTGTGCTGCCCGCCGTGGTGCTGCTGCTGGGGCTGGGCGCGGGATACCTGAAGTGGGTGGACAATTCGGCGCGCGTAAACGACATCAACAGTGCCGATTCGCCTGCGCGAGAGGCGATGCAGGCCGCCAAGGACAGCACGATCGCACTGCTGTCCTACAAACCCGACACGGTCGAACAGCAACTCGGTGCGGCACGCGACCTGTTGACCGGCGATTTCCGCGACTCGTATACCTCGCTGACCAAGGATGTCGTGATTCCCGGGGCCAAGCAGAAGCAGATCTCTGCAGTGGCAACGGTTCCGGCAGTAGCCTCGGTGTCCGCCGATCCCCGGCACGCCGTGGTGCTCGTGTTCGTCAACCAGACCGTGGTCGTCGGGCAGGACGCGCCGACCGGCACCGCATCCAGTGTGCGAGTGACACTGGACAAGATCGGTGACCGCTGGCTGATCTCCAAGTTCGACCCGGTGTAGCGTGACCGAACCGCAGTGGTTCGACGTCGCGGCGCCGACCGTGCAGTTGCGCGCCTTGACCTGGGGTCCGGCCGATGCGCCAATAGCCTTGTGCCTGCACGGTTTCCCTGACACTGCGTACAGTTGGCGCAAGGTGGCGCCCGCACTGGTGAATGCGGGGTGGCGGGTGGTGGCGCCGTTCATGCGCGGCTACCTGCCGTCATCGCTGCCGTCGGACGGCAGCTACCACGTCGGCGCGGTCATGGACGACGCGCTGCGGGTCCTGGACGCGGCGGGACCGACGGGGCGTGACGTGTTCATCGGCCACGACTGGGGAGCCATCGCGGCCGCGGGGCTTGCGGCGATGCCGGACAGCCCGTTCAGCAAGGCGGTGATCATGTCGGTGCCGTTGACTGCGGCGTTCCGTCCGTTCGGTCGGCTGCCGCACTCCGCCAGGCTGGCCGCGAAACTGCCGCGTCAGCTGCTCCACAGCTGGTACATCATGTACTTCCAATTGCCTTGGCTGCCAGATCGTTCCGCGTCGTGGGTGATACCGCGGTTGTGGCGGCAATGGTCGCCTGGATAGCACGCAGACGAAGATCTGCGCTACGTCGATGCCGCGATCGGCACACCGGAACGGTGGCGTGCCGCGCTCGGGTACTACCGCGCGACCGTCCGCGGCAGCAGACCGCCGGACCAGTACGCGGAGCTCAACAAGCATTGGCTGCAGGCGCCGCGGCTGCCGACGCTGTATCTCCACGGCACCGACGACGGTTGCTCGGAGGACTACACGCCGTGGATCGAGCGGGTGTTGCCCGACGAGAGCGAGGTTGCACTGATCGAGAACGGCGCGCACTTCCTGCAACTCGACCAGCCCGACGTCGTCGCGCGTCACATCGTCGACTTCATCGGACGGGCCAGCTAACGTCGCGTTGGGATTGGGCCGCCCGGCTACTTATTCAGCCCGGGATGGTTGCGGGCGACCAGTCGCGTGATGAGCCGTCGCGGCAGATGGTGGTTGAACACCGCCGCAATCCGGTTGGGCGCACCGGGAATGATCACACCCTTACCCGAAGCCAGGCCGTCGACGGCGGCCCTGGCCACCCCGTCGGCCCCCTTCCACAGGAACTTCGGCAGTGACTTCTCGGCTTCTTCTTGAGGTATGCCCGTGGCCTCGCCGAACGCCGTGCGCACTGGCCCCGGACACAGCGCGGCGGCGGTGACGCCGGTGCCGCGCAGCTCTTCGCGCATCGCCTGGGTATACGAGAGGACGAACGCCTTGGCCGCTCCGTACGATGCCTGGCCGGGCACGGGACCGAACGCGCCGACCGATCCGACGTTGAGCACCGCTCCCCGTCCGCGCTTGACCATCCCGGGGACGAACCGGCTGCAGAGGTCGACCACCGCGGCGACGTCGACCTCGACCAGGTTGAGTTCAGCCTGAGGATCCGAATCGGCGACCGGGCCCAGCGTGGCAAGCCCCGCATTGTTGATCAGGACGTCCGCCACGACACCGAGCGCGGCCACCTGGTCGGCCAGTGTCGCGCGCTCAGCACGGTTCGAGAGGTCGGCGGGCAGCACATGTGCCAGCCCGCGGAGTTCTTCCGACAGGTCGCGCAGGCGGTCGGCCCGGCGGGCCACGAGCACCAATCGGTAACCGCGGCGGGCGAATTCGCGGGCGATTTCCTCGCCGATTCCCGACGACGCACCGGTGACGACGACGGCCCCGTCGTCGCTTCTAGGTGGAAGCATGGGCCAGACAATAGCCTGAGACCATGATGGTCCGTCGGCTCTCGGCGGTCGATGCGCAAATGTATTGGATGTCGGCCAAGATCCCCAACGATCAGTTCCTGCTGTACGGCTTCGCGGGCGTGCCGTCAGATCTCGAGCGCGCTCTGGATGTGATCCGCCGGCGGGCATGGGGGACCCCCGAGTTGGGGCTGCGGATCGAGGAGCGCAACGCCCTCACCTATCCCGCATGGGTAACCGCGCCGATCGAGCCAGAACAATTCGTCGTGCACGATCTCGCCGACAGCAGCTGGGCAGGGTGTCTCGCCGCGGCAGCGGGGTTGGCCGAATACCAACTCGACCCCCGTCGGACGGCGTGGCGGCTGCACGTGTTCGCACCCGTCGACGGCGTACCCGGCACGGGCGCCGGCACGGTGGCGGTCCTGCAGGCCGCCCATGTGCTTGCCGACGGCATCCGCGCGTCGGCGCTGGCGGCATGGCTGTTCGGCCGCGCGGACGAGGTACCGCCGGTGCCCGCTCCGCCACCGTTCGGCGCTGCGGCCATGCCGTGGCGCAGCTTCCTGGCGGCTCGTGCACATCGACGGTTGGTGCACGACACCGATGCGGGACTGGTTCCCCCGCAGGCGGACTCGCGTCCTGCGCTGCGCAGTAACACACGCCCTTGCGGTGTGCGCAGCATCCGGACGGTGATCAGGAACCGCGCAGAGCTGCCCGGGCCCACTGTGACAGCCGGGGTGTTGGCCGCGGTGTCGACGGCTCTGGCGGGGCATATGCGCGAGCTGGGTGACGACCCGTCGGCACTGGGCGCCGAGGTACCGATGGCGAAAGCCGGTGTCCGGCAATCGCACAACCACTTCGGCAATGTCGGCGTCGGCCTGTACCCGGAGCTGGACGCCGCTGCGCGGGCGGCGCGCATCGTCGAGGACCTGGCTGACCGACGGCGAAGGGCGGCACATCCGGCGATGCTTGCCGGTAGCCGGGCGTTCGCCGCGGTGCCTGCGCCGCTATTGCGCTGGGGCGTTGGGCGATTCGACCCGACGTTGCGGTCTGCGACCGTCATCGGCAACACCGTGGTGTCAAGCATCAACCGCGGACCGGCCGACCTGCGTTTCGATGAGTTGCCCGTGGTGCTGACCGCAGGCTATCCGGGGCTGTCGCCGATGATGGGCCTGACGCACGGTGTGCACGGTATCGGCGACACCATCGCGATCAGCGTGCACGCCGCCGAGTCGGCCATCGGTGACGTGGACGCTTACGTCGAGCGGCTCGAAAGCGCGCTCGGATCCGCCGGCTAGCTGGCAGGCTTGATGCCATGGCCGACACCAGGCACGTCGTTCTCATCCACGGCACCTGGCTGCGCGGCGACAGTTGGGCCGACACCCGTGCGGAGTTCGAACAACGCGGCTGCACCGTGCACACGCCGACGCTGCGGTTTCACGAGCTGCCGCTCGACGAGGGCGCCAAGAAGGTCGGGTCGGTCAGCCTGCGCGATTATGCTGACGATTTCGTCGCGCTCGTCGAGTCGCTTGACTCTCCGCCGCTGATCCTGGGCCACTCGCTCGGCGGCCTGATAGCCCAGCTGGTCGGCGCCCGCGTCCAGCACGCCGGTTTGGTCGCGGCGTGTACGGCGCCCGCGGCGGGGATCTACGCCATGTACCCGTCGACCGCGCGGATATTCGGCCTGCACTACCTCCAGGGGCGACCTTGGAACAAGCCGCTGTGTCCCGCGTCGTGGAAGGTGTTCCGCAGCTATATCTCCAACACCCACTCCGACGCGGAGGCGCGCGAAATCTACGCCGGGCTGGTGTGCGATTCGGGCCGGGTGTACTGCGAGATGGGCTTCCCGTGGCTGGATCGGGCCAAAGCCGCAACGGTGGACTTCGCAGCGATCACGACGCCGGTGCTGACCATCGGTGCCGAAGACGACCGGACGGTGAATACGCGGGTGCCGCGCACGACCGCGACCAAGTATCGGCAGGGCACCTACGTCGAGATCCCGCGATCCGACCACCTCGTCTTCGTGGGCGAATCCCTACCGGTGACGATGAGCCGCATCGACGATTGGATGGCACGCAATCGGGTGTTGTCCGCTGACTAAGCCTCGCCGTGTCTAGGTCTTGCTGACGGCGATGACGTCGTCGAGAGTCGCGAATGCTGGTCGTGGCGTTGGCAACTCGGGTCGATCAGTGGCGCGCAAGCCGTCGAGGAGCAACGCAAGATACCGCCGCCACGTCTCAGTCGAAAACGTGACGCCGAGCATCGCGAAGATGACCGCCGCATCCTCCGGCTCGGCCTCGGCGCGGATTAACCCGGCCTTCTTGGCCCGGTCGAACAGCCGGGTGACCCCGTCGACGATGTGCGGCCAGATGCGTGTCTTGTCATCGACATTGCCCTGCCCGGCAAGGATTTGGTAGAGCCCACGGTCAGCGGCGAGCCGGGTCGCCGTGCGCTCGAAGAACATGACGATGCTGTCCCATGGATCTTTGACTTTCAGCGCGTCCTCGGCGTCGCTGGCGATGTGCTGGGTCGCGTCGGCCAGGACCTCGGCCGCGAGGGCCTTCTTGTTCGGGAAGTGTCGGTACGCGGTGCCCGTTCCGACACCGGCTTCGCGGGCGATGTCGTCGAGCGTCGCATCGATCCCACGTTCGGCGAACATTCTGCGGGCCGCACTGATCAGCCGGTCCCGATTGCGGGCCGCGTCCTTGCGGATCATCAGGCCGCGTCGTTCTCGATGAGGCTGCGCGCGCAATCGGTAACGGTGTCGGCTGCAGGGCGCGGCCGCCAGCCGAGCAGCTGTTGCGCCTTCGCGGTGGTGTGCCGGTTCTTGCGACCGAGACCGGGTGTGATAGCCCGCATTTCGGGGTCGAACAGCGCCACCAATCGGACGATCACATCGGGAATGGTGCGGGTCGGCACCTTCGCCGCGGCGGGGCCGAGGCGTTCTCGAAGAACCGCGGCGATGTCGGCCATCCAGACGAACTCACCTGTGGCGAGGAAGCGCTGCCCAGCGGCCTCGGGCGTCGTCATCGCCCTGATGTGCATATCGGCGATGTCGCGGACGTCGACGACCTCGAGACCGATCCGCGGCGTGCCGGGCATCCGGCCGCGCAGCATCCGCCCGATCACCTGCACGGAGCCGAGGTTGTCGGTACCCAGGATCGGTCCGAAGACCGCGCCGGGCAGGACTGTGGTCAAAGTCGTTGGACCGTAGGCGGATTCCATGAAGTCCCACGCCGCACGCTCGGCCAGCGTCTTGGACCTGCGGTAGGCCTGCAGCCCCGGCGCGTCGGGGTCCGTCCACAGCGTTTCGTCGCTGATGCCTTCGTCTCGGTACGACGACGGGCTCGCGGTGTTGGCCGCCGACGTCAGCACGACTCGAGTCACCCCGGCTGCGATAGCGGCGCGCAACACCCGAAGCGCACCGTCGCGCGCCGGAGCCACCAGGTCGCCCGCGCCGTCGAGTCCCAGCGGGGACGCCACGTGCAGAACGTAATCACAGCCGGCGACAGCGTCGTCCCAGCCGTCGTCGCACGTCAGGTCGGCGGCCACACACGTCAACCTGTCGGCCGGATCGACGACACGCGATATGGCGTCGCGGACCGCCGCCTCCCTCGACGCGTCGCGCACGGTGGCGCGCACGCGGTAGCCGCGCTGCAGCAGTTCGACAATGCACCAGCGCGCGATGAAGCCGGTGCCACCGGTCACCAACGCCGTCTCTGTCATGCGGATCCCTCGGGTCGAATTAGCGGAGGTGGTATCTCCGTTTTGAGTCTACCTAAGCGGAGGGTGCACCTCCACTTATTTCTGGTGAGCAGACGCAAAAGCGTACAAATCCGGCCTTTGGAACACGTTTCTGTGTCTGCTCGCCGGTCTAATCCGCGGCCCGCAGCGACTCGATCGCGACGTCGAGAGCGGCTTCGAGATAACTGAGGTCGCCGGTGGCCAGCATGACGCCGACGCCGCCCTGGATCCCCGCCAGCAGCGCGGCGGCGACCTTGTCCGCATCGAGCCGGGCGGCGACCTTGTCCTGCGCCTGCATATGGCGCACGCCGGCCGCGATCTCGACGTGCCACTTGCGCATCAGGGCCGACGTGACTGCCTGAGCGCCGGGTGTGCTGCGGCCGATCTCGGACATCAGCACCGCGAGCGGGCAGTGCTGCCCCTGCCTGCGGTACCGGTCGACGACGGCGTCACGCCACCGCTGCCACGCCGCCCACGACGTCAATTCGCCCAGATATGGTTGCTGGTCGTCGAGGACCATCTGCGCCTCGTGCTCGGCGACCGCGAGTAGGAGCTGCTCCTTGCCGTCCGGGAAGTAGTGAAACAGTTGGCTTTTGGAGGTCTGCGTGCGTGCGCGAATGTCGTCGAGCGTGGCGACGGCGACACCGCGGTCGCGGATCTCGGCGGCGGCACCCTCGATGATGCGCTGCCGTGTCGCGTGGCCCTTGGCCGTCAACTTCTGGACTTGCAGGTCCATTTTCAACAGCGTACCAGTGGACCCATGAGTCCAAACATCAAGCGGCTGGCAGGCCGCACAGCACTGGTGACAGGTTCTACGGGCGGTCTCGGGGTTGCGATCGCCTCGGCGTTGGCCGAGGAGGGCGCCTTTGTCGTCGTCAGCGGCCGCGACAAGGCCCGCGGCGATGCCGTCGTCGCCGACATCCGAGCCGCAGGTGGCACGGCCGAGTTCGTCGTCGCCGACCTGGGCGCAGGGGAGCAGGAGGTACGTCGCCTGGCGGAACAGGCCACGGCCGTGGCGGGAGGGCGGATCGACATCCTGGTCAACAACGCAGCGATGTTGCTCATGCCGACACCGACCGCCGAGATCTCCGAAGAGCTGCTGCGAGATGCGTTCGCGGTCAACGTGTTCGCGCCGTTCCTGCTCACCGGTGCGCTGGCGCCGGCGATGATGCAGCGCGGCGATGGCGCGATCGTCAACATCGGGTCGATCACGGGACTTCGCGGCAGCGCAGGCTCGGCGGTCTACAACGCCAACAAGGCGGTGATCCATTCGTTCACCCAGTCATGGGCCGATGAGTACGGCCCGTTCGGTGTCCGGGTCAACGCCGTCGCGCCGGGACCGATCGCCACCGAGCGCCAAGAGCAGTTCGCCGGCCACGTCGCGCCGTTGCTGGCCCGCATCCCGTCGAGGCGGATGAGCACACCTGAGGAGGTCGCAGCCGCGGTGGTGTTCCTGGCCAGCGACGAGGCCTCCAACATTCACGGGACTGTGCTCAGTGTGGACGGGGGCTACGCGGCCGTTTAACACATGGCTTAGATTTTGTTGCATGACTGACCACACGGCGATCGACACCGGACTGCTGATTCTTCGGGTGGTGCTGGGTCTGACCATGGCAGCACACGGTTACAACAAGTTCTTCGGCAAGGGCGGCTTGGCGGGCACCGCGGGCTGGTTCGACAGTATGGGCATGAAGCCGGGCATGTTCCACGCCCGCGTCGCCGCCACCACGGAGATGTCTGCGGGCATCGGGCTGGCGGTCGGTCTGTTGACGCCGATTCCCGCGGCAGGCTTCGTCGCGCTGATGCTGGTTGCCGCCTGGACCGTGCACCGGCCCAACGGGTTCTTCATCGTCAAGGAAGGCTGGGAGTACAACCTCATCCTGGCGGTGTCCGCGGTCGCCGTGGCCACGATCGGTGCCGGCAGGTTCAGCCTCGACTACGCGCTGTTCCGCACGACCGGTCTCTACGACTTCCTGCACGGCTGGTGGGGTCTGCTGATCTCGGCGGTGTTGGGGCTCGCGGGCGGCATCGGTCAGCTGGTCATCTTCTGGCGTCCGCCGGCTAAGGCCGATGCGGCGTAGCGCGAGTCCGGCCGAACCGAATCCGCGCGGCTAGAACACGTTCTAGTCTTGCAGCCATGGGTTTTCTGAAGCAGGACGCGCCCGTTGTCGACTACGAGGAGTGGAAAAAGGGCACGCGTGCCGAGAAGATCATTCCGATGGCCCGGCACTGGGCCGAGGTCGGCTTCGGCACCCCCGTCGTGCTCCACCTGTTCTACGTCGTCAAGATCCTGCTCTACATTCTGGCGGCCTGGCTGATCGCC
>Ga0157380_10000499_pt1 | contig 23969 bp, 22 predicted proteins | sample S35metaG_FD_119757 | JGI IMG/M metagenome (GOLD analysis project Ga0157380, IMG submission 119757) | Switchgrass rhizosphere microbial communities from Kellogg Biological Station, Michigan, USA - S3-5 metaG | ecosystem: Host-associated > Plants > Roots > Rhizosphere > Soil | place: USA...
ACGATGCTTTGCTGTCAGGCTTCGTGCTTCGGATCATGGAGGAGGCGCGCGCGATCGGGCAGCGGATCGGGTGCGCGATCACCGAACGAGGCGAGGACCGCAACGAGGTGACGCGGCGGCTGGGCGCATTCAAAACCTCGATGCTGCAGGACGCCGAAGCGGGGCGGCGGATGGAGATCGAGCAGTTGCTCGGCGCCCCGCAGGAGATCGCGCGCAAGCTTGGCATCGAAACGCCCAACCTCGACGGACTGCTCGGTCTGATCCGCGTGTTCGCCGCCGCCCGCGCCGCCTGACACGGCGCAGGCGGTATCCGTTATTGGGCGGTGATGCCACCATCGACCGGCAAGATCGCCCCGGTCATGAATGACGCAGCATCGGACGCGAGAAACAGCACCACGCTTGCCATCTCCTCTGGCTGCGCCCACCGACCGATGGGGTGCTGCGCACGGACCGCGGCGGCGGCCTCGTCGTTGACCAGCCAGTCTGCCAACATCGCCGTCTCCGTGGCGCCAGGACAGATCGCATTGAAGCGGATGCCCTGACTCGAATATTCAAGAGCCGCCGTCTTGGTCAGGCCGGCCACGCCATGCTTGGCCGCGATGTACGCGCCGACGCCGGGCGTCGCCACAAGCCCGCCGATCGATGACGTGTTGATGACCGAGCCGCCGCCGGTGGCGAGCATCGCGCGCACCTCGTGCTTGATGCAGAAGAACATGCCTTTCAGCGTCACATCGTGGACGCGATCCCAAACCGCTTCGCTGGTTTCGTGGATCGGCGTGCCGATAGCGTGGACGCCCGCATTGTTGAAGGCAACGTCGATGCGGCCGAAGCGGTCGATGGCCGCCGCGACCATCGCCTCGACCGCGCTCTCCGACGTGATGTCCGTCGGCACCGCAATAGCCTGCGCGCCCGCCGCAGCCACTTCGCCGACGATCGCGTCAAGCCCCTCGCCCGGGCGATCGGTGGCGACGATATTCGCGCCTTCCGCCGCAAATGCCCGCACCGTCGCACGGCCGATACCGCCCGCTGCGCCGGTGATGAGCACCGTCTTGTCCTCGAAGCGTCTGGTCATATTTCCAACTCCTTTAATCGCGCCATCTCGGCCGATCTGATCGTGTTCTGAAGCAGCATGGTTACGGTCATCGGGCCGACCCCTCCAGGCACGGGAGTAATAGCCCTGGCCTTTTCCGCTACGCGCGGATCCACGTCGCCGGTTATGCGTCCGTCGGGCAGGTGGTTTATGCCGACATCGATGACCACCGCGCCCGTCTTCACCATTTGCGGCAATATGAGCCCCGGTACGCCTGCGGCGACGACCAGGATGTCCGCCAGGATCGTGAACTGTGCCAGATCGCGCGTCCGGGCGTGACAGACGGCGACGGTCGCATCGCGGTTCATCAGCATCAGCGCCATCGGCTTGCCGACGATGTTGCTCGCACCCACGACCACGACGTTCTGGCCCGCAAGCTCAATGCCCTCGCTTTCCAGCAGCTTCACCACCCCGAACGGCGTGCACGGCGAGAATATGGTGTTCCCCGTGACTAGGCCGCCGACATTGTAGAGGTGAAAGCCGTCGACGTCCTTCTCGATTGCGATCGTCTCCAGTACCCGCGGCATGTCGATATGTGGGGGCAGCGGAAGTTGGACGAGTATGCCGTGCGTGTCGGGATCGGCGTTCAGCTCGACGATCCGGCCGAGCAACTCCGCGTTGGAGATGGTCGCTGGCAAGCGGTGCGTACGCGACGCGATACCCACGGCCTCGCAGGCGCGCACCTTGTTTCGGACGTAGACGGCCGACGCCGCGTCGTCGCCGACGAGCAGCACGTCGAGACCGGGCCGACGGCCCTTCTCCGCCACCATCCGAGCGCGCGCGGCCAGCTCGGTCCGCAGCGTCTCGGCGAGGGCGCGACCGTTGATGATCCGCGCGGTCATATGCTGCCTTCTCGTGCATATTCTACGACGACACCGGCCAGCGCGGGCGCTAGCGCCTGTGGTTTGCGCACCATCACCTTTACTGCACGCACCCCGTTCTGAGTGAGGCACGATCGGGCAATGCGTTCGGCCACCGTCTCGATAAGGACGATGTGCCCACCCGACACGATATCGGTCGCGCGCCGCGCCAACTCGCGATAGTCGCAGGCGTCCTCGATGCGATCGTCGACAGGTGGCTCCACCACGGCCTCGATGTCGATGAGTAGCGGCTGGACGCGCCCGACCTCGCCGTCAAGCGCGCCTACTCTTGCGTCGAGCGCGAGATCGCGCACGAATATCTGCATCGCGCTCAAGCGGGAAATACGACGGTCGTCAGTCCGTTCATCAGCACCCGGTCCTCCAGAAAGGCCCGCACGGCGCGGGAGAGAACACGGCGTTCGGTGTCGCGGCCCTTGCGCACGAGGTCGTCAGGGGTGTCGCGATGACTGACGCGTTCGACATCCTGTTCGATGATCGGCCCCTCGTCGAGGTCGGCGGTGACGAAGTGCGCGGTCGCACCAATCAGCTTCACTCCGCGCTCGTGTGCTTGGTGGTAAGGCTTCGCGCCCTTGAAACCGGGCAGGAAGCTGTGGTGGATGTTGATGCAGCGGCCCGACAGGAATTCCGCAAGATCATCGGACAGGATCTGCATGTAGCGGGCTAGCACGACCAGCTCCGCCCCGGTCTCCTCGACCACGGCCTTGATCCGCGCCTCCTGCGCTGCCTTCTCGCCCTTGGCCATCGGTAGGTAATGGAAGGGCACGCCTGCAAAATCGAGATGTGCGTAGGTTTCGCGCGGGTGGTTCGAGACGATGCCGACAGGCTCCATCGCCAACTCGCCTGTTTTCCAGCGATACATGAGGTCTGCCAGGCAGTGATCGAACTTCGATGCTAGCAGCAGTACGCGCTTTTTCCGCGCCGCAGGCCGCAGCGTCCAGCTAAGGCCCAGGTCGGCCCCGACCGTCCCCAACCGCGCCTCGACCTCTTCGATCTCACGATCTTCATGCATGACGAACTCGACGCGCATGAAGAAACGGCCGGTCATGAGATCGTCGAATTGCTGCGCTTCCAATATGTTTCCGCCATGCTCCGCGATTGCGGAGGCGACCGCCGCGACGATGCCGGGACGATCCACGCTGGACAGCGTGACGATGTAGGTGTCTGCCATGATTTCCGTGCGTCTCAGCCAACCGAGCCAAGATCGGCCCGCCGGTTGTCGGGCTTGAACGGCGAGTTGGCGACGACCACACGGATCGGCTTCTGGCGCTTGCCGGGATCGCCCCAGATGACGGTCAGTTCGGTTCCGGGCTCGGCCTTGTCGACATCGATCACGACATGGCTCAGCATCTTGCGGAAGTAATAGCTGTAGCCACGCGAGGTGGCGACGCCGACGAGCCGGTCGCCATCGAGCACCTTGCTCGCGTACATCGCGTTCCACTGGTGACGCGGAAACTCCATGTAGTCGAACGGGATTTCATCCTCCTCGAACAGCGAGGCGAAGACGTCGATGACGTCATCCTTGTTCCAGACGAGCGTGCGGCGGACGCGGACGGGGGCGGCGACTTCGGCCTCCAGCGCCTCGCGACCGTAGAAATCGTGATCGAACTTCACGCTCTTCGCCCAGCTCAGCTCGACGGGAGAGCGGTACCAGTCACGCGGATCGTCGCTCTCGTAACTGCCCTTGACCTTCAGGACACGGGCAAAGCTCCTGAACCAGTCCGGCGAACCGTAGGCGGGGGCGAGGTCCTTGTAGCGATCGAAGAACGCGCGCTCGGGCTCGTCCTGCACCGCGGGCAGGTAATCGTGCGTGACAGTGGGGAAGGCGGCTTCCAGATGATTTATCATCGCCGTCCGGGATCCGAGCTGGCGAATCCCAAAAGGCGCGCCTGCGGCAAGGATAGCGGCGCGCACCGCCTCGCGGCCCTCGCCCGGCCCCTGCAGCTCGAAGCCGATCTCGCCCGCCATGCCCTGCCGAAGGAACGAGACTTCGTACCCGCCGATCTTCTGCGGGGCGAAACGCATGAAGCCGATCTCCCGCAGGCTGGCGCCCGTCGCAGACTCCAGCGTCTGGAGCGCATTGGGGCCGGAAACCTGAAGCTTGAACTTGCTGATCGCTAGGTTCGCGTGTGCATCGTAGTTTCCGGTCTCAAGCCGGTACTGCAGCCATAGAACCACCGGGCCCCGGGCCTGGAACTCGAAGTCCTGCTCGCCAAGGCGCATCAACACGCCTTCGCCGATCACCTTACCCGCCTTGTTGCAGCACACGGCGTGCTTCGCCTGGCCGACGTCGAATTTGGCAAGACTGTTGATGACATGGTCGCTGAAGAACCGGAGCGCATCCGACCCGCTCACACGCAATTCGTCGAGCCAGCTCCAGTCGCCAACGTAGCAGGTTTGCTTCCACGACAGGTTCTCGTCCTGCCAGTCGGTATATTCCAACGTCCCCCAGGAGGTCGAGGTATCAACATTTTGACGAAGTGCATCGGCCGCGGACATATATCTCTCCAAGGGAGCGATTGTCCTTGCACTATCAGCGCCGCCGGGCTTGCCAGTCGCCGCCAAAAGGTTGCAGTGTTCCGCCACACACCGCCCGGTCTCCTAACCCTCGCGTGCCGCGGCGAGGGCGGCGGCGCGATACTCCCGAGGTGCGCAGTCGAACTCGGCGCGAAAGATGCGGCTGAAGTGCGCGGCATCGTTGAAACCGCAATCAAAGGCGATGCTCGTGATGCTGCGATGGCTCATAGCCGGATCGGCGAGTTCGGCGGCGCATCGATCAAGCCGTGTCTGGCGTATCCAGTGGCACAGGCTGATCCCCGCCGCGTGAAACGCACGGTGGAGCTGGCGTTCGGACAGGCCGTGGTGTCGGGCGATCTGAAGAGGCGTGAGTTCGATATTGCTCAGCCGGCCGAGCAAGTACGTTTGAATGGTGCGCACGATGGGGGGCACGGGTGCGGGGGCAACCTCATCGGGCTCGTCGTCGGACGCGGCCAGGAGATCGAGGATCGCGGCTGCGATGGCGCTGCGCGATCTAGTCCCGCTGGTCATCTGCTCGAACGCGGTGCGCACGAGCGCGCCAACCATTGCCGCCATGCTCCGATCAAGGGGCTTGCATGAACGGTCGCGCCAGTCGGGCAAGTGTTCGTCCATGGTGCCCGCGGGAACCCGCACCGTTACGACTACCACGCGGCCGCTCCGCCGTATGCGCAGCGGACGGGACGAATCGACCAGCACGACGTCGCTTGCGTGAACGGCGTGCTCATGGGCGCCATGTCCAATCACCGATGAGCCGGCGATCTGCACCGTGATGAAGCAATCGCCTGCCGGAACCGCTGCCAGCGTCTCGGTTGCCGCATGTCGATGGTAGGTGACGCGGACAGCATCGAATGGGCCGACCCGCCGTCGGTCGATGGCGGCACGCCCGTCGCCGTCTTGGTTGAGGACGAACGGGTCAAGGCTTCCAGTGCGCGAATAGGCTAGTCGCGCAGGCAAAGGATCGGGCAAGTGGGCATCAGCGCGCGCTGATGCAAGACGGTTCTCTTGCAACGTCTGTCTCCTCTCTCGACCGGTTCGCTGCGGGCGCGCGCGAACCTTATGCCTGAGAGGCTAAGTTATCGATGATAACTTAGCAAGAAGTTCGTTTGACACGTTTGCCCGTCAGTGCACGATACAGACCGACTTTTCCTCGGTGAAGGCTTCGACCCAGCGAGGGCCGAACTCGCGTCCGCTCCCGGATTGCTTGAACCCGCCGAACGGCAGGTTCGGATCGAGCGGGATGTGCGTGTTCACCCAGACGGTGCCCGCATCGATCCGTGGCACAAGATCGAGCGTCATCTTCAGGTCGCGCGTCCACAAGCTGGCGGCGAGACCGTAAGGCGTATCGTTGGCGAGCCGAATCGCCTCTTCGGCGTCTGCGACGCGTTGCATGGTCAACACCGGGCCGAACACCTCCTCGCGGTTCAGCCGCAGAGCGGGATCAGGCGAGATTACCAGGGTTGGCGGAACGTAGAAGACGTTGGGATCCGGTCCGTCCGCGCCCGGGACAATCTCCGATGAGCGCCCAGCCTCTTCGAGGAAGGCCGAAACCTTCGCACGGTGTTGCTCGGAGACAAGCGGGTTGACCTGATTGGCGGGATCGATGCCGGGGCCGACCTTGAGCGCGCCGATCGCGCCTTCCAGCGCGCTGGTGACTCGATCGAATATTGCCGCGTGGACGTAGAGGCGCGATGCAGCGCTGCACACCTGTCCCTGGTTCAGGAACGCGCCAAGCATGATGCCCGGCACGGCCATGTCGAGATCGGCGTCGTCGAGCACGATGGAAGGGTTCTTGCCCCCGAGTTCCAGCGACACGCGCGCCATCCGGTCCATGGCTGCGCGGCCGATTGCCTTGCCGGTGGCCGTCGATCCGGTAAAGCTGATCTTCGCGACCAGCGGCGAGGCGACCAGCGCGTGTCCGGCCTCGCCGTCGCCCGTGACCAGGTTGAAGACGCCGCGCGGAACGCCCGCCTCAAGCGCCAGTTCGGCAAGGCGCAACGCGGTAAGCGGTGTGACCTCGGATGGCTTGAGCACTACCGTGCAGCCGGCTGCCAACGCTGGAACGATTTTCCAGAGTGCGATCGCGAACGGGAAATTCCAGGGCGTGATGCCCGCCACCACGCCCACCGGCTGACGGCGGGTGTAGGCTGTGGAATTCATGCCCGTGATCTTGGTAGCAAGCCCAGCGGCGTAGCGCGTGAAATCAATCCCGCCGCTGACCTCGACATGGCGGGCGATCTCGATCGACTTGCCCTGCTCCAGCGTCTCTAGCTGCGCGAGCGCGTCGGCCTCTGCCTCGATGAGATCGGCGAAGCGTAACAGGATGCGTTCGCGAGCGGGCCGGGGTCCGGCCACGCCAGCGCGCATCTGCAAAGGCCTCATGAGCCGACCTGATCGCGCGTTCGACATCGTCGGCGTCCGCCATGGCGATGCGCGCGATCTCCGCTCCGGTCGCAGGATTCCGCACCGGGAGCGAACGTCCGGCGCGGGCGGGACGCCACTCGCCGTCGATGAACAGGCCGTGTTCGCGATCGAGAAACGCGGCGATTTTGGGGTCGAGGGTACTGGTGCCCACCTCCATGAAACGCTCCGGGTCTCTAGATCTGGGAGGAGAATTGGGCGACAGGTGCGATCGTCGAGAAGTTGACGACATCACCCAGCACTTGCGCCGCCTCCGGGCTGCCGAGCGCGGCAGCCGCGGCCTCCTGCGATCCGAAGGTCAGAAGCGCGATCACCCGGTACGGCGGTGCGGAGCCATCCAGCGCAGCGGTGCCTGCATATGCCCGCGCTTCCAGCAAGCCGTGCCGCGTCCATGCTTCCCGGATCAGCGGCAGGTGACGGTCGCGATAATGATCAAGGTCGAGCCGCGCTCCGGGCGCGTCCGGATAGACGATCGTGATGGTCGAGTTCATTGGTCATCCCTTGGTTTCGCGGCGATCCAAGGTGCCGATAGCCTGCGATAGCGGCTTGCCACTCCGCGCCAAATCCCCGCCATTGCGTCGCAGCCAATCAAGATTCTGGGGCGTCGGGCGTCGCCCATCCACGCAAGTCCGCCATGCTGCCGGCGCCGCTGGTGCGCGCCGTCCTAGCTGACTGCAGCGGGCAGCTATCAGCTCAATCTGGTAAGCTCGCTGACTAGGAATAATTCGAAGGCCTGGATGATGGACGAGGCCTCGCGGCCGGCCGGCTTGTAGAGCGCGATCGCCCGCACCATCCTTGGCCGCCGCCTGGTCCTTTTCCGGACGAACGATGGTGAAGTGACCGCGATGGATGACCGCTGCGCGCATCGGTCTTTTCCGCTGTCGCAAAGCCGGCTCGATGGGGACACCATCGTGTGCGGCTACCACGGCTTCCGCTACGACCGGGCGGGCAACTGCATCGAAGTTCCCTCGCTGGTGCGGTGTCCTGGCAATATCGGCGTACGGAGCTTCCCGATCGTCGAACGCGGTCCGCTGGTGTGGATATGGATGGGCAATCCCGAAGCCGCCGATCCCGCCGAGGTGCCAGGCCTCGACTGGACATTGTCGCAGGAATGGACGCTGAACGCCGGCTACCTGCACCTTGAGGCGAGCTATATCGGACTCCACGAGAACCTGCTCGATCTTACGCATATCCAGTTCCTGCATGCCGACACGCTCGGCGCAGGCGCGCCCGGTTACTCTATGGCCCCATATAGCACCGAGATTGCCGAAGGCCGTTACGCACTCAACCGGACTGTCGAACCGGCCAGCATTCCAGCGCCGTTCGTAAAGCCGATGGGTTTTGAAGGGCTGACGACGGGTGGCCGGTCGGTACGTTCCGAGTTCGTGACTCCCGGGCTGCATCAACTGGTCGCTCGCTACTACGACAGCAGCAAGCCTGCAGACCAGCGGCGTGAGTGCCTGATAAGCACTGCGCATCTCCCGACCCCCGAAACGCATGAGTCGACACACTATTTCATCGTCAACGGCCGCAATTTCGCGCTTGGCGACGAAGCGGTGACCGCGAGCCTGCACAAAGGCATGTTCGAGGCCTTCGCGGAGGATGTTGAGGGACTAGGCAAAGTACAGAAGGTGCTTTCCGCGACACCAGCCGACCGACTCTACGAAATATCGGTGAAGAGCGATACGGCGGCCGTTGCGATGCGGAGATATCTGAAGAAGCTGGCACAGCCGAAACGGCCGCCTGAGACAGGCGCTCCTGTCCATTTATGAGCTACCAAAGGCAGGCCACCGCGCCCGGGGCGCATCCATCGTGATGGCGGGGCCAAGGCGACGTCGGCAGTCACGAGATGTTGATTGCCTCGAACGCGATAACTTTCGGCACCACCGGCAAATACGCCATCCCATCCTCTCGGGCAGCCGCGGCCTCGGCAGTCGCCATCGCCGCTCCCCCACGACGACCGATCATCGAAATCGGATTCAAAGACACAGTACCACTCGCTAAGGCCGTCCGCGCCGAGGGGTTCGAAGGCGTAGGACGAGCGCAAAGCGTTTGGGACTTGACGCAGACATTTCTGTCGACAAGCGCGCTGACGGTCAACGCCGTCTCGGCAGTTCAGAGGTGAACGTGCTGCTGAAGACAGCGATGCAGCGCCGGCCGCTAGGAGAACGCCTTGGAGCGTTCTAATATATTCGCGCGCGATTGCTCGAGGAAAGTTCGTAGATCGACGGGCGGACGACCGAGCAATGTTCGAGCGTCCTTCGACGTGGTCGCAAAATAACCCTCACGTATTCCGTGCTCGTAAGAAACGATGTCATCCCGAGCGGAAGAGCCAAAGCCCGGCGTGAATAAGCCTGGCTCGAAATGAGCCGGCAATCCGATCGCCTCGAGTTCGGCGTCGCGCTGCGCGACAGATATGGGTACGAAGTCGATCGTGCGATCGAACATCCGTTCCAGTTCCGCAGACACTTCCCCCAGAGACCATGTTTCCTCGCCGGCGATGGCGTAGGTTCGCCGCTCGTGTCCATCGCTTAGTAGAACTTCTACCGCACAGGAGACGCAGTCGTCGCGAGGAATGAAGCCGACGCGTCCGTCGCCGGCGCAGGTCCGCCACTCGCCGAATGCTATTGCAGGCGGCGCCATGAGGTCGGCAGCCGCCTCCGCATAGAGGCTGTCCCGCATGATCGTATAATCAAGCCCGCTCGCCTTGAGATGCTGTTCGGTCTGGTAATGATCGGGCGCTATGACCGCGGGATTGTCGGGAGTGGCGCCATCACTCGATGTGTAGACGATGTGGCGAACGCCTGCCTCGCGCGCGGCGTTGATAGCCGCGAGGTGCTGCGGGCCCCGGCGCCCGACGTCGAGCGTGCTGATCAGGAGCATGCGGTCGGCGCCCTTGAATGCGGGGGCCAGCGAGGCCTCATCGTCGAAATCGCCCCGCCGCACATCGGCCCCCGCTGCGCGAAGGTCTTCGAGCGCGGCCGGCGAACGGGAGATCAGGATCAAATCGGCGGGCGATATCCGCGCGAGGAGCTTCTTTGTCGCTGCCCGTCCGAACCCGCCGGAGGCGCCGGTGATTGCGATCTTCAAAGGGTAATCCCTTCACGCCGCCGATCAGTCTTGTAGGGTGCCGGCGCCACAACCGCACGGAGGCGCTTCTGCCGGCTTCCCGGTTCGCCCCAAAGCAATTCGACTTCCGTCCCGGGCACGGCCGCCTCGGATTCTACGAACGCCAGCGCGAGCATATGGCGGAAGTGAAGGCTGTAGCCAGGTGCTGCGGCGATCCCGACCCGCTTGTCACCGAGGAACACGGCGTCGGCCCAATATGTCCACCGCACCGGGTGAGGGATCTCCATGAAGGCGAGCGGTTCGCCTTCCTGGAAGAGTGACCGATAAACCTCGACGACGTCTTCGTCATGAAGCTCCAGGGTAACCCGGGAGCGTCGTGGGCCCGCAGCTTCGGCCTCCAGCGCTTCCCGTCCCAGAAAGGCGTGATCGAACTTGACGCTCTTTCCCCATCCGAGCTCGTAGGGGCTCAACAGATAGTCGACGAGATCGTCGGACTCGAAACTGCCGCGCATTGCCGGGCCGACGCCCCAAGTATCGAAGTTCTTAGCGATGAAGTCAGCGTAGCCTTCGGTCTCCGGCGCGAACATGTCCACGAGATAGTGCCACAATCCAGTCGGAAACGCCGCCTCGAGATGGTTTATCATCGCGGTACGCGACCCGAGCCGGCGGATGCCATGCGGCGCGCCCGCGGCGAGGATCGCCTTGAGGACCGCGCCGGCGTCCGCCATCGCGCCATGGAATTCGAACCCGATCTCGCCCGCCATCCCTTGGCGGAGCGCGCGGACCGGACGTCCGGCAATTTCGACCTCGCCGAACCGCATGAAGCGGATAGTACTGAGATCAGTTCCGGTCGCGGCGTTGCTGGTCGCGAGCGCCGTCGGGCCAGAGACCTGGAACTGGAATGTGTCCTCCAGTCTCCAACTCAGGTCATAGCCGTGTTTTTCGGCCCAGAAAGCGCTCCACATCGCAGTCGTGGACTGCGTTCGAAAGCTGTTCTCACCCGTCCGCATCAGCACGCCATCGGCAATCACCTTTCCTCGTGATGAGCATTGCACGAGGTGCTTGGCCTGCCCCACTGCGAAATTCTCAAGGCTGTTGATGCCGGTGTCTGAAAATAGTTTCAGCGCGTCGGGCCCCTCGAAAACAACGTCCCAAAGGAACGACCAGTCGCCTACGTAGCAGTTCTTTTTCCAGGAGAGCTGCTCGTCCTGCCACGAGCTATATTCGCCGCGACCCCAGCCGGGATGATAGCCGGGTACGCCAGCGCGAAGAAACTGAATGGCTTCATTTGCCACGAACAAACACCTCTCGGCTGAACGCTCAGCCTTTGATAGTGAGCTGCAGTGCGATTGAGCGCGGGGGGTCGGGAAGCGTGTAGACCGACCCGTTCCCGGCCGTGAGGGGATTGCGATAGCTCGCCGTCACCTTATCGGTCAGGTTCTTGCCGACGACCGCGAACTCCCAACGTCCGCTCTGGGGCCCGTAGCTCACTCTCAGGTCGACCTTGGCAAAGCCCTTCTGTCGCAGCAGGGGATCTGCGGTCGCAGTCGTGAAGAAGGCGGAGTTGAAATAAATTAGCGGGCTGAAGTGGATTGCATTCTCGCCGATCGGAAAGCCGATATCAGCGGCCACGTTCCCGCTGAACTTGGGCGCGTAGGGCCTCCGTTTCCCCGACATGTCTTGCACACAACCGACTGGGACGGCCGCGGTCTGCGCCATGGTGCAGACGCCGTTCGGGTAGCTTCCGTATTTCGAGTCGAGGTAGGCGATGTCGGTACTGAACCGCACCATGCGCGTGGGTTGATAGACCGCACTGATCTCGACACCCTGCGCGCGCGACCGCGCGGCGTTCGCGACGCCGTTCACCGGCAGCGGATTGAAAGTGATTGTCGTTTCCTGGAGCCCGGAATAATCGCTGCGGAAGACATTCGCATTGAGCGTCAGTTTCCGGTCGAAAAGAATGCTCTTGATACCCGCTTCGTACGCATCGACCCTTTCCGGACCGAACGTGTTGATTTGGTTAGCGGCGCTGAACCCGCCCGCCTTGAAGCCCTTTGTGAAGGCAAAGTAGGCCATCATGTCTTCCGTGAGGTCATACTGCACGCCGGCGGAGGGAAGAAACTTGTCGTCGCGCCGTCGCTTGTCGGGGAAGTCGCCCAGGTCACTCCCGAGGATGGCGGCGATCACGGACGTCGTCACGGGATCGAACGGCGTGAACTGGCTGAAATCGGCATTGGGTGCCATGCCGAAGACAGGATTGCGCGTCCCCTTCTTGGTCACCGAGGTATACCGCAAGCCAAGGTTGAAGCGCAGCTTGTCCGTGGGCCGCAACGTCGCGGAACCGAAGCCCGACCAGGTCTCATCGCGAAAGCGGTTCGTGACGCCGGCCGTGATCGGCGTCGCCGCGGTTGTCGTGCCGAGTGGATTAAAAGCTCCGAATGGCAAAAAATAGCCGCCGAAGCGCGAATATTGGTCGGTCGACAGATGGGAGTAATAGCCTCCAATCATCCACTCGAAGAACCCCGGAGCCGTCGATTGAAGCCGTAATTCTTGGCTGAACTGCGTCACCTTTTCGCCGCCGGGCGAAGGTGCGAGGTCGTAGCCGAGCACGCCGCCGCTCGAAGACGGGATCAGCTGAACCAACTGGGTGAGGTTATGATGGAAGTAACCGGAGATCGAGCTCAGCGATGCTGCGCCGAGGTTCAGCGTATTTGTGATCTCGGCTTCTTTGAAGTCGTAGTTGTTCAGGCTAGGCCGTGCGTAGCTCCTGTAGTTCGGTTCACTGCCAGTGGGGCCGCCATTGTTGGCGACGATTGCTGGGCAGGCCACATCGAACGGACCGGCGAGAGGCGACGGGCAGTTCAGGACGACGGCAGCGAAGGCATCGCGGGACCGCTGCCTGCCGATGTCAAAACGCGCGTCCGTCCGCCAGTTCGAGCTTGGCTCCCAGCGAATTGACACGCGACCGATCAGGTTGCGGTTTCGAGGGGCATCGTGTCCAGTACCGCGGTCGTCGATATAGCCATCCATTCCGGAAACGCGACCCGCAACGCGAACGGCAAGTTCGTCGGTGATCGGTGCCGATATGCCACCCTCTACGTTATATTCGCCATACTCGAACCCGTAATAGGCAGACCCGTTATACTCGAATTTGTGCGCTGGCTTACGTGTCGTGATGTTCAGCGCGCCCGCGACCGTGTTGTTGCCGAAGAATGTCGACTGCGGCCCCTTGAGAACCTCGACCTGATCAACGTCGAATAATGCGGCCTGCGTGGACTTTCCCCGCCCCCTGTAGAGGCCGTCGACGAACGTCCCGACCGATTGCTCGAAGCCGGCATTTTGGCCGGAACCGACACCACGAATATTCAGGAAGTCGGTGAGGGGGCCTGCAACGATCTTGACGTCGGGCAAGCGGGCCGAGATCGACTCGAGATTGGTAAGGTTCTGCTTCACGATCGCCGGGCCGGCGACGACCGAGACGGCCACGGGCACATCCTGAAGACGTTGCGCGCGGCGCTGAGCGGTCACAACGATATCGGCAACGCCCGGTACGGCGCTCGCGTCCACGGGCGTCGCATCTGACTCCGAACCAGGGGGAACTGTAGGTGGGGTTGGCGCTTGGGCCATCGCCATCGACGAAATCATCCCGATCACAAGCATCGCCGTCGAAGTCGACAGCCTCAAACGCAAATGCCTCATATCATCCCCTCCCGCCACACTGTTCTCAGCGCTGGATTGCACAATCATAGGTTGAGCGACCCCCGTTTATATGGACGTGGACGACAAATACTTGTCTGTCCGCCGCACTCGGTCAGGTCGGCCCCTGGCGCGGATCTTGATGAAAGGGGCCTTGCATCGTGCGCGAGAGAGTGTTCACGCGCCAGGAATTCTACGATCTGGTGTGGTCGAAACCTATGACCCATCTTGCGAAGGAGTTCGCGCTCTCGGGCGTTGCCCTTCACAAGATCTGCAAGAAGCACCATATCCCGAACCCGCCGCTGGGATGGTGGGCGAAGAAGGCTGCCGGCAAGGCGGTCAAGCAAACCCCGCTGCCAAGAGCGAAGGCTGGCACATCGGACAGGATCACGATCGCAGCTGGCGAACTGCGGGCTGAGCCCGAGCTGATCGCGGCTGCACGCGAGAACGCACGACTGCTCGCATCGTCCATCGATGCGGAGGCGATCTTGCCGGCGAACCCGATCGTCGATCGGACGATCGCCCAGCTCCGCAAGGCAAAGCCTTCCTCGATCAACGGACTCGTCACGGTCGAGGGCCTGAACGTGGTCAAGGTTAGCGTCGCACCGGCCTCGGTCGATCGACTGGAACTCGCGCTGAGCCGTATTGCGACGGCGGCGGAAGCGCTGGGGATCAAGCTTGTGCGAGGGGAGAAGTCGCGAGCTTCCAATGCGAGGGCGAGACGATCGACTTTTCGATCAGCGAGGGCGTCCGACGCGAAAAGCATGTGCCGACCGAGAAGGAGCTCGCCGAGCAGGAGGCGGCCCGAAAGCGCCGAGCGCGCCGATGGAACAACCCCGGCAGCTGGGACGACGACGACTTCAGCTTCTCATCCTTCCGCGGTCCCGAATGGGATTATCGTCCGACTGGCCAACTCGCGTTCGAATTGGAGCACTCCTATCTGCTGGGCGGCAGCCTGCGGCGTTCCTTCAAGGATGCGAAGGTCCAGCGGATCGAGAACATGGCTAGCGATATTGCGGTCGGCATCGCGGTGCTGGCGGCGGCGAAGAAAGACGATCGCATAAAGCGCGACGAGCAGGCACGGCAACGCGAGGAAGATCGGCGGCTGCACGAACTCGCCCTTCGCAGGGACCATATCGCCGAGCGCTGCGGCAAGGCACTGGACGAGGTGCTCGAAGAGATGGCCTCGCTCGATCGGCTGAGGCGGCTGGTATGGAATTTGCGGAGCGAGGAATTGTCGGGGAGCACGGGCCGCGTCGCCGAATTCCTAGCGTTGGCCGAGCGCCGGCTGTCGTCACGCGAAGCGGCGCTTTCGGCTGAGGGGCTCGAGCAGCGTTTCGAAAAACAGAAGCTGTTCGGCCAGGACGATGATCATGCCTTCCGACCGCCCTATGGCTACTACTAAGCGGCTGTCCAGCGGCTTAAATTTGCCCTTATCCGGGTACGTCCAGCCTTTTCCCGACGATGTGTTGGTGCTATTGATGGTGCCGGTGATTTTCCACTGCTGATTTGCAGGGAAAATCAGCCTCTTGGGTGCCCGATGGGAGTGTTCTTCTGGCACCATTTACCCTCTAAGGGATTGATTCCGGGAAAGAATCCCTATCTTTGCCGTTTTAGGACCGCTCGGTCGTACACTTACTTGTACACCGAGGCATGAGATGTATGTTGTGATTGAGTATGTTCAGCCTGACAAAAAACAGTGGCATCCTGAGCTGCCGCCGCAGCTTTCCTAAAGACCTCATGAGGTTCATCCCAGCGCAAGCCGAAGCGGAAAGGGTCGGGTCGGGTTCCGGGTATCGTTGAGGGCGAGGGCCTCAACGCCGCCATGCGGCTCGACATTCTCGCCCTTGCCGACCTCGCGCAGGCCGGTTCCGTATATCCGCGAAGATAAAGGCTTTTGCGGCGTCGTGCCCGCAAATGGAGCAGCGCGTAGACGAGGCGTCTAAGTAAACACCGTCGACATGACGGCGCGATGGGCTAGGATGCCGAGAAAGCCAAGAGCAGTCCGGCCAAGACCGGCCAAGAGCAGTCCGGCACAGTGCATGATGGCTTCTTGGCAACCAAGCGGCCGTGCCGGAACCAGGAAAGGATGAGGAATATGATGGACCTGGTTGTCCGAGGAGGGGCCGTCGTCGATGGTACCGGTGCCGGCGCGTTCGTCGCCGATATCGCGATCAGGAACGGCATGATCGAGGCGGTGGCGCCCGATCTATCCCACCTGGAGGCGGCGCGGACGATCGACGCCGCGGGCCTCACGGTCACGCCTGGCTTCATCGACATTCACACCCACTATGACGGTCAGGTCTCGTGGGACAGCGACATCGCCCCCTCCTGCTACCATGGCGTGACCTCGATCGTGATGGGCAATTGCGGCGTGGGTTTTGCGCCTGCCAAGCCCGACAAGCGCGACTGGCTGATCAACCTGCTGGAGGGCGTTGAGGACATTCCCGGCACCGCCTTGGCCGAAGGCCTGACATGGGACTGGGAAAGTTTCCCAGACTATATGGATGCGCTCACCCGGCGCCGCTTCGCGTTGGATCTCGGTGCCCAGATGCCGCACGCGCCCTTGCGCGCCTACGTCATGGGCGCACGCGGTGCCGACAGCCAGGCGCGCCCCACGGCTGACGAGATCGCCGAGATGGCGCGCCTGGCGGCCGAGGCGGTAGAGGCCGGCGCGCTCGGCTTCTCAACCTCGCGCACGGTCGCGCACCAGACCCGCGCCGGGGAAACGATCGGCACCTACCGCGCGCCGGAGGAGGAGCTGATCGCCATCGCAGCGGCGATCGGCGCGACTGGCAAGGGGGTGATCCAGCTGATCAGCGATGCCTATCTCACCGCCGACGATGCTTTCGCGCAAGCGGAACTCGATCTGGTCCGCAAGATTGCACGCGCCTCGGGGCGGCCAATTTCACTCACCGTGCAACAGACGGCGAACGCGCCGCAGCGCTGGCGCATGATCTTCGACTGGATCGAAAACCAGCGCGCCGAGGGATTGCCGATCTCGGCGCAGGTTGCCGTGCGCGGTGTGGGTGGGATCATCGGCTTCTCCACAAACACCAATCCATTCATGGCGACACCGACGTGGAAGACGATAAGCGCGCTCTCACGCGCCAAGCGCATGGAGCGGCTCCGCGATCCCGCGGTACGTGCGCGCATCCTCGAAGAGCATGAGGCGCCCGTCGACGGCCCGTTCGGTGAATATGTCGCACGAGCCTTCCACGCGATGTTCCGAATGACGGATCCGGTGGACTACGAGCCCTCGCCCGTCGCCTCGATGCTGGCAGAAGCGCGGCGCATCGGCAAGGAGCCCGCCAACCATGTCTATGACGTACTGCTGGAAGAGGAAGGGAATCGTCTCCTCTATTTTCCAGCGATAAATTACCTGTCCGGAGATCTATCGGTAGTGCATGCGATGCTGACCGCCGACTACGCGCTCTTCGGGCTGTCCGACGGCGGCGCGCACTGTGGCATGATCTGCGATGCGAGCTTTCCCACCACGGCGATTTCAATGTGGCCGACCGGATCGAAGACTGGGCTACGTTTTACTTTCGAGGAGATGGTCCACGGCTACACGCAGCGGTCGGCGAGGCATGTGGGGTGGATGGACCGCGGCGTCATTGCCCCCGGCTATATCGCGGACCTCAACCTGATCGCACGCGACGAGCTGTCGCTGCCGCCCCCCCAGGTCGTGAAGGACCTGCCCGCCGGCGGCAAGCGGCTGATCCAGAAAGCTGGCGGCTATCGCATGACGATCAAGAACGGCGTGGTCACCGTGGAGAATGGCATGCTCACCGGCGCGTTGCCGGGCAAGCTGGTCCGCGGCGCGACCACGCCGGCGCGGCTTTTCGCGGCAGCGTGAACAAAGGGAGAGATCAATGGCGACGAAGAACGCCCTGCTCCGCCCGGAAGATTTTGGCGTAACCCCGCTGGAAGGCCGGTTTGGCGTCCGCATCGAAGGGATCGACCTCAACGAGCGCGACGACGATGGGACGCTTCAGTTACTGTCCGAGCTGCTCTTCATGCACAAGGTGGTTGTACTCAGCGGGCAGCAGCTAGAAGATGAGCGCTTCGTCAGGTTCGGCCACCAGTGGGGCCGCCCGATCAACTTCTTCAAGGAGGACCATCGCGGCGTGGTGCATCCCGAGCTGATCCGGGTCAGCAACGCTACCACCGTACCTATGGAGCATCGCGATGGAGCGGTGCAGTGGCACAACGACAGCTCCTATGACGAAGTGCCGGCCTCGATCACGATGCTCTATTGCCTCCAGGCGCCGGACCAGGGAGGGGAGACGCTGTTCGCCGACATCGTCGCAGCCTATGACGAGCTGCCCGCGGCAACCCGCGATCGGATCGCGACGGCTTCTGCCTGGCATACCATGCTCGGGGCGCCGGCGATCGAGGGCGAGATGATCGACAAGATGATTGCGCCGCCTTGGGGCAGATATCTGCACCCGCTCGCCTATCCGCATCCGATCGTGCCGGGGCGCACCGCGCTATACACATCGGCTACGGCGGAATCGATCGACGGGATGGATTATGAGGAAGGTCGCGAGCTGATCCGTAGCCTGCGCCGCCACAGCTTTGGGCCGCGCTTCCAGACCAGCTACAAGCTCCGCCAAGGCGACCTGATCCTTTGGGACAATTTCTCGGTCGCACATAGCGCGACGCCGATCGAATATTCAGACGAGCCCGGCAAGTTCCGCCTGCTTCAGCGGATCAGCACCAAGGGGGCGCCGAGCTTCCTGCCGCGCGCGAGACCCTGATCCCGCGCGACGAAGCGGTCGCTTCTTCGCCGAAACTGATCTATCATCGAAGCGTTCTTGGTGCGCCGCAGAAGCGCCTGCCGATGGGAGAGTGAACGATGCAACTTGAGAACCAGACCGATCATGTCGCGATCCTCGCCCTCATGCTTGTCGGTGTCCTCATACGCCGGCTGGAAGAGGTCGGGCAGATCGACGAACCGACAGCACGGCAGATCCACAAGCTGGCCGGCAGTGTGCGTACGCACGCGGGCCACGCAGGGCTGACGGACTTGCGCATCCTGTTCGAGAATATCGATCGCGCGCTGGGTGCCAGCCTGCACGCCGAAGAGGGCAAGAAGGTGAACGCAGGGTCGATACCTCTCGCTTTGTAATCCGATTGGCGCGCCGTCGAAGGACGGAATGGCTCATGCCCGGCGCATAGCTTGCGATATCGAAGAGATCGGCCGATGCCGATCGCGCGCGGCGGCTGCATTTCCGTCACCGCGTGGGGGAGATTCGCCGGGTGCGGTCGCAACCTTCGCGCCCGCCGAGGCATGTTCACGGCAAATCGCCGGGCCAATGCCTTCTTGCCGACCAGGACAGGCGCAGCCTGTCGGAGAACCATGCCCACCTGCCTTCCGATGAGATCCCATCCGCCCAGTCCAGGCAAGTCTGACGCTCCGTCTAGCAACCTGCCGTGCGATAGGGCAAGACTCTTGCTATGCACGATGAACCTAATTTACAATGATGGTGGCGGAGAGCCGCCCAAAGCGGAGAGGATCACTAATGGGTGTCGTTCCAAGCGTAATGGCGCAGCCGCGTCCGCCCCACGTCCAGATCAGGCGCGATCATCTGATCGCGATGACCGATGCGATCGATGCCTCGCGCGTCACCAGCGTTCATGCTCCGGCGGGCTATGGCAAGACGATGGCGGTGCTGCAATGGGCCGAAGCGCTTAAGGCGCGTGGCCGTGACGTCCTTTGGCTCGCCGCACGGGCGGGGATCGCAAACCTCGACGACTTCGTCGCGGCAATGGCCGCAGCGGCAGACGGTGCTGGCTTTGACTGGCACGCGTTTCCGGAGGACACGCCGGCACACATCAGAATGGCGCGGCTTGTCGCAGCACCGCGACGGCCGGTGCTCGTGCTCGACGATGCCCAGCTGCTCGATGCCGATGTGTTCGATCTTGTCACGCGCATCGTGGCTGGCGCCCGCGATGCCCTCACCACCATCATCGTCTCGCGCAGCCTGCAAACAATCCCCATCGCCCGCCTGCGCGCGCTGGGCTATCTGGTCGAGGTCGGCACGCCCGAGCTTCGGTTCTCGCTCGCCGAGGCGGTGGAGCTGATCGCACGCAGCAGCCGAACCCCTGTGGAGACCGCCGTGATCGAACAGCTGGTGGAGGACACTGAGGGCTGGCCCGCCGGGATAACCATGGCGCGCGCCATCCAGCAGAAGGACTGGCGCCACAGCGCAGATGCACCGGTGCGGCCGAGCGGCCTGCGCCGCGAGTTCGAATCCTATTTCAAGGAAGAGGTCGTCTCGCCCGAGCCGAAGGAAGTGCGCGATTTCCTCATCGCTACCTGTGTGCTCGATGAGCTGACGCCCGCCGCCTGCGCTGCGGCGACCGGGCTCGAGGACAGCCGTGCGATGCTCGAGCATGTTGAGGAATGCGGACTGTTCCTGGAAGCGGCTGACGCCGATCGCAGCAGCTACCGCTACCATCGCCTGTTCCGCGAGGTGGTGCTGCGCCGCCTTAACGACCGCGACCCGGTCCGCGCGGCGGAAATCCAGAAGCGCGTGAGTCGGCACTTCGCCGAAACCGACCAGCCCTTGCGCGCACTGGACCACGCTGTGCGGAGTGGAGACCGGCTGTTCCTGGCCGACCAACTGGAGGTGCTGGCGGAGCCGCTGACCTATCAGGGCAATCTCTATCTCGTCGCCGAGTTGGCGGCAGGCATGTCAAGCGCGATCCTCGGGACTCGTCCGCGGCTGGCGCTGGCGCTGGCCTGGCGGCGCATACGCTGCCTGGCGTTCGAATCGGCGGAGGCATTGATCGGCCTCGCTGAGGCCGAACTCGCCGTGCGGCGCGAGCGCGAAGAGAACGAGACGCCCGAAACACGCCATCTGGCTATGATGATCGAGCACCGGCGTATCATGTGCGCCGCCGCGCGCGACGAAATGCCGCGCGTGGAGCAGAGCGCCCCCTTGCTCCTCCGCCAGCTCGGCGACGACGAACCTTATCTGAGCTGCACCCTGCTCGCCCAGCTGATGACGGCCCGGCGTGAGCTTTACCATTTCCACGACATGCTCAAGCTGGAAGCAGAGGCGCGGCGCGCGGTGCTGCGGCCGGGGACGGATTTCGCCACCATCTCGCTCAAAGCCACCATCGCGCCGACGCTGGCAACGCTCGGCAAGGTTGGCACCGCCGAACGCTTGCTGCGCGAGGCGCTGAGCTATGCCGAAAGCAATTCCGCGCCGCAGGGGGGCGGGATCGCGGCACTTCCGGCGCTGCCGCTGGCCGAGCTTCTCTATGACATCGGCAAGCTGGACGAGGCGCGCACATTGATCGATCGCTATCTTGGACCGGCGCGAGACTGGGGTTTTGTCGACCAGCTTGCTGCGGGACACATCGTCCGTGCGCGCCTGATCTTCAACGATGGCAATCTGGTTGGTGCGATCAACGCGCTTGACGAGACACAGCTGCTCGCGATTGAGTGCGGGTTGGACCGCCTGCGCGCCTATGCCGTTGGTGAGCAGGTGCGGATGCTGATCCGCAGCGGTGAGGGCAAGCATGCCGCTAATATCCTCATGGCAAGCGGGTTTGCGCCCGGAGCCGAGCCCTATCCGACGCTAAACCCCACGCGTCAGAACGAGAGCATCGCCATCGCCTGGCTGCGGCTGGAGATGCATGGCCATCGGCTCGTTGCGGCGCGCAAGGTGGCGAAGCGGTGGAGCGAATTCATCCGTCGCAACGGCGCGGTCCGATCGGCGGTCACGTTTGAGTTGCTGCTGGCAGAGATCGCGGTGCTGGCCGGCGACCGCTCGGAAGCGCGACGCGCAGTGCGTGAAGCCGTGACCTTGTCGGCGGCGTCGGGGTGGACACAGGTTTTCCTGGATGAAGGCGAGGCAATCGGCTCGCTCTTGGCCGAGGCTTACGGCCAAGGACCCGCGCTGGACAGCGTACCGGATCGGTTCGGCCAGCGGTTGGTCGCCGCGTTCGCGGGGACACCGACGGCCGTGGAAGAGGATGACGAATTTGGGCTCAGCAGCCGCCTGGTGAACCGCGAAGTGGAAATACTTCGGATGGTCAGCGGCGGCCTGCGGAATCGCGAGATCGGCAACCGTCTCGGTCTCACCGAGGGCACGGTCAAATGGTACATGCAGCAGATCTACGACAAGCTGGGGGTGCGCAGACGGCCGCAGGCGGTTATGCGCGCACGCCAGCTGGGCGTTCTTGCCTAATCTGAACAGGCCGAAACCTGTTCGCCGCCGCGCGCCCGATACGCGCTGCGTCTTTTTCAGCGACAGCAGGAGACAATATGCCGGGTCCGCTTGAGGGAATACGAATCGTCGAGATCGATGGGATCGGGCCGGTGCCGCTGGCGTGCACGATCTTGGCGGACATGGGCGCCGACATCGTCCGCGTCGCGCGGCCGTCACATCCCGGGGCAGCATGGGACGACGTCGGTGGATCAGTGGTTCATCGCAGCCGCGCCTTTGCTTATGCCGATCTGAAGTCGGATAAGGATCGCGACGCTTTGCTGACTTTGATCGCCGGCGCCGATGCGCTGATCGAAGGTTATCGGCCGGGAGTGATGGAGCGGCTGGGGCTCGGTCCGGACGTCTGCTTTGCCCGCAATCCGCGGCTGGTCTATACCCGCATGACCGGCTGGGGGCAGAGCGGACCGCTCGCGCCGCGTGCCGGGCACGACATCAACTACATCGCGATCGCCGGCGCGCTGCACGGCATCGGCCGGGCGGGGGAGCCGCCGACCGTGCCGTTAAACCTGGTTGGCGACTATGGTGGCGGGGCGATGTTCGCGATTGCCGGCCTTCTGGCGGCATTGCTGTCGGCACGGACTACCGGGCAGGGCCAGGTGGTGGATGCCGCGATGACCGACGGCGTCGCGTCACTCATGAGCCTTTTCCATGCCTTTCTCGCCTCAGGTCTGTGGCATGACCGGCCGGAGGCCAACCTGCTGGATGGGGGCGCTCCCTTCTATCGCTGCTATACCTGCGCCGATGGCAAGCATGTCGCGGTCGGAGCGCTGGAGCCGCAGTTCTTCGCTCGGCTGTTGGAGGGGCTGGGCATTGATCGCGACCGCTATCCGCAGCAAAATGATCCGGCATGCTGGCCGGCGATGGCGGCGGAGTTTGCCGCGCTGTTCGCCGGCCGCCCGCGCGACGCCTGGACAGCCGTCTTCGAGGGGGTAGATGCCTGCGTCAGTCCGGTGCTGTCGCTGGGCGAGGCGGTGCATCACCCGCATAACCAGGCGCGCGGGACCTATATTGCGCGTGCCGGCCATCTCCAGCCCGCCCCGGCACCGCGCTTTTCGGGAACGCAGGGCGAAGCCCGGGAGCCGGCGGCAACGACGCTGGAAGCGGCGGCCGCGCGCTGGGGGTAATGGTAAACTGCGGCGAGGGTGAAGCCATAAGCTGGGCATTTGCAGCAACTGGGTTGGAGCGGCAGGCGCTCGGCGGCGGCAATACGGGAGCGCAACGCAGAAGGAGATCCGTGCCGAGTTCAGAGCGCTGAAGGCCTGCTCGGCCGGCGACGCCCTAAGCTGGTCTGAGGCCTCGCCCGCCACTCACTTCGACTCTTGGGAGTTACGTCGATGGGTATATTCACGCACGCGTGCCTCGGTAGCAACGATCTCGAGCGTTCCGTCCGTTTCTACGATGCGGTGCTGGCACCACTTGGCATCGTCAACCTTGGCACCTTTCTCGATCAGGGCGTCGGCTACGGGCGGCGGCTGGCCGAGCTGTTGATCCTGCGTCCGCTCGAAGGCGGGCCAGCGACCGCCGCCAACGGCAGCACGCTGAGCTTCAAGGCGCCCACGCGCGCGGCCGTGGACGCGTTTCATGCAGCTGGGCTGGCGGTGGGTGGGTGTGATGCCGGGCCGCCCGGTCCGCGCGGCGCGGTGCCGCATGCCTATGGCGCCTATCTGCACGATCCCGACGGCAACAAGATTTGCGCTTACTGCTTCGACCCGGCCGGCTGAAGCCGCCCATCCTGAAGACCGGTGAAGCCGCACACGTGCCGCCCGTGGGCCCGGCCAGGCCTGCCTATTGTTTGGTCTGGCCGGTTCCCCCACCGGAGGCGGGCATCAGCATGTTCGACATGCCGCCGTCGACTAGCACGTCGATACCGCTGATATGCCCCGCGGCCGGGCTGATCAGGAACAGGATCATGTTGGCGACGTCCGCCGCTACGCCCAGCTTGCGCAGCGGGATGTTGGCCTCGCGCTGGTCACGCCGGGCCCGATCGGCATAGCCGCCCGCCGTCATCGGCGTATAGGTCGGCCCCGGCGACAC